>Ga0209335_10000681_pt1 | contig 40740 bp, 30 predicted proteins | sample COG_09_FD_184753 | JGI IMG/M metagenome (GOLD analysis project Ga0209335, IMG submission 184753) | Pelagic Microbial community sample from North Sea - COGITO 998_met_09 (SPAdes) (version 2) | ecosystem: Environmental > Aquatic > Marine > Neritic zone/Coastal water | place: Helgoland, sampling...
GTTTTTATCAGTACTTATAATTCAAACTTAAAATTTAATGAAAAGTTATTCATAAGTTGGGTTGGCCCTAGGGGTATAGTTGCAGCTGGTATAGCTTCTCTTTTTGGAAGTAAGCTTCTAAAACAGGGAGTAGAAGGAGCAGAATACATAACGCCTTTAGTGTTTATGATAGTTCTTGGAACTGTTTTATTAAACGCAACAACCGCTCGTTTATTTGCAAAAATTGTTGGAGTATTTTTGAATTCTTCCGATGGAATTTTAATTGTTGGTGCCTCAAAATCTTCAAGACTTATAGCTGAATATATTCAAAATCTTGGGAAAAGAGTGGTCCTAATAGACGCCAATACATCTTTTATAGAACAAAGTAGTAACATGGGGTTGGAAGCGTATTCTGTGAATGTATATGATGATGATCTTTCAGACAATATTGAGTTGAATGATATTGGTTACTTAATAGCTCTAACAGGTAGTGATGCAGTTAATAAATATGCATTAAAAAACTTTTCTCCCATATTTGGAGAACGTGGAGCTTATCGATTAGCTACTGCTGATGAAGTGAAGAATCAAAATTTTGAGAATGAAAAACATTTTTTTACTCCAAAAGATGATTTTATAAATTTAAGTGAAGCAGCTAGAGATTATCCATCCATTTATGAAACAGCTATTTCATCAGAAAACGAATTTAATGAAACATTAGAAAAACTTCATAATCGAATAGAATCCGTACCATTATTTGTTAAAACAATAGATAATAAAATATACACCCTTTCGGATTTTTATTCTAGGCAGCTAATAAAAAAAGATATTATGCTGGTTTATCTTGGAGATAAAATATAAATAGGATTACAGATCTAGTTGAAAAGTGTCTTTTAAGTCTTTAAGAAAAGCATTTTTTTCTAGAAGTTTGTTATACTTTTCTTGAGGAGTATATGCAAACTTCTTTTGTATAGTTTCATTAACTACAATATTTAAAGAAATACCGTAGTTGTTTAAAGATTCCCTAATAAATTTTATTAGTTTTGGTTTTACTTGTTTTAATTGGTCTTCCATTAGCTTATTGGGTAAAATAAACTGAATATAAAAGTTTTCTTGAAGTGTTGGTATGTCTGTAGCTAAAATAGAAGCGATACTTTTTTCGCCTTTTTTTATTAAAAATTTTTGAAAATCTTTCCATGCTGTTTGTAATTCACTTTCTGTAAAAGGTTTTCTTGGGTAATCATCATAATTAATTTCAGTAATAGTCTTTTTTATGTCTTTTTGTTGATGAATACTTTTTAAAGAAAGAGAATTACTTCTTCTTTTTATATTTTTTAAAATTGGTGGTTTAGATATTTGAGTACTTGATGCTAAAGGCTCTTTATCGACAACCTTTGGTGGTGTTTTAAGATCGTCTTTAGCTTTAACGTCTGGTATTATTTCCTTTTTTAAGGGGGGTGAGATAGAAGTAAAAAATGTAGCTGGAATTATATAGTTAGCTGGTTTTTTTTTTTCGCCATCGAAAGTGATGGAGGCAATTTGCATCAAAGTTAATTCAACTAAAAGTCGTTGATTTTTACTTATTTTATAATTTAATTCGCATTGATTGGCTTTTTCTATAGATTGTATGAGAAAGCTTATAGACGCTTTAGAGGATTGATTTAAATACTTCTTTTTAGCATTATCACCAACTTCAAGTAAGTTGATAGTTGCCTTGTCTTTGGCAACCAACAAATCTCTAAAGTGAGAGGCTAGTCCACTAATAAAATGGTGCCCTTCAAATCCTTTAGACAAAATTTCATTAAAGTTATTTAACACATCAGGAATTTTATTTTCTAATAACAAATCTGTCATTGTAAAATAAGTATCATAGTCTAAGACATTTAAATTTTGAGTTACAGCCTCACGAGTTAGATTTTTTCCAGAAAAACTAATAACTCTATCAAAAATTGAAAGAGCATCCCTCATGGCTCCATCAGCTTTTTGTGAAATTATGTGTAAGGCATCATCATCTGCTTCAATGTTTTCTTTTTTTGCTATTTTTTTTAAATATTTTTTAGTGTCTAAAACAGTTATTCTCTTAAAATCAAATATTTGGCAACGTGATAAAATTGTGGGAATAATTTTATGTTTTTCTGTAGTAGCTAAAATAAATATGGCATGAGCTGGAGGTTCTTCTAATGTTTTTAAAAAAGCATTAAAAGCCGCTTGCGATAACATGTGAACTTCATCTATAATATACACCTTGTATTTTCCGGTCTGAGGAGGTATTCTTACTTGATCTGTTAAACTCCTGATATCATCTACAGAGTTATTGGAAGCAGCATCTAATTCAAATATATTAAAAGCAAAGTCTTCATCATTAGATTCAGCCCCTTCTTCATTGATTCTTTTTGCTAAAATTCTAGCACAAGATGTTTTTCCAACACCTCTAGGTCCAGTAAAAAGAAGAGCTTGAGCTAAATGATTATTTTTAATGGCATTCTCTAAAGTATTTGTTATCGCTTGTTGCCCAATAACATCCTCAAAGAATTGAGGTCTGTATTTACGTGCAGAAACGATAAAATGCTCCATAATCTAAAGAATAAATTTTGTCTAACAAATGTAAGTATCTACCTTAGTATTTACAATATGCTTTCTTAACAAAAAACTAAAGTTGTAAACAAATTGTAAGAATCATTTAATTTTTAGACTACACAATAAATTAATAAATTTCATTTATGAAAAATCAACAAAGTATACTGGCTATTATCGTAGTTTTTTTAATCTTAGTTACATATGGTTTCACCAGAGAGGCCAAACAAAATGAATATCAAGTAAATAAAATTAGTGCTTCAGACAAAGTAGCCTATTTCGCAAGTGGCTGTTTCTGGTGTGTAGAATCAATTTTTGAAAGTGTTGAAGGAGTCAACGAAGCGATATCAGGATATGCTGGTGGTTTTACCAAAAATCCTACTTACAGATCTATAGGGACAGGAAGAACAGGCCATGCAGAAGTAGTAGCCGTATACTACAATCCAGAAATTGTTACTTTTAAAACCCTAGTAGATGTTTTTTTTGGATCACATGATCCTACTACAAAGAACGGTCAACACCCAGATTATGGAAGTCAGTACAGATCGATTGCTTTTTATAAAACGATAGATGAAAAAAATCTTATAGAGGCAGTTATTCAAAAATTAAACAAAGAAATATACAATAATAAAATAGTGACAGAGGTAACAAAGTTTTCAGTTTTTTACGAAGCGGAAGACTATCATCAAAATTATGAAAAACGAAATCCATATGATCGATATGTTAGAAATGTATCTATACCACGATTAAAGCGTTTTCAGAAAAAATTTCCCAAGTTACTGAAGGCAACACATTAAAAACAATTTTTCATTACTGATCTTCTAATAATACATACACAATATTCATAGAGAACTTAGTTTGCACACTGTTTAATTCACTATTAGATCCATGATTAGTCAGGTGCTTTAATGAATTATTTTTCACATGAGGATTATTAGAAAAAAGGACGGGTATATTAGGTAATATTCTGTAATCTAATACATACTCAAAATTATTTATGATTTTTTCTTTTGAACTATAACTTCCGGGATTCATATAACCATTTTTAATATCGCTTGAACTACCTCCATATCCGGCTATATATTTATCTCGTATAGACGGTGATGACAGACTTCCGTCTTTACTTACATAAATATTATTTCCTCCATTCAAATTATTAGCTATTGAAAAATCCTTACTGTAATCTTTGTGTAGCCCTTGTTTATGGTTTATTCCATTATTTGGTGTATGTTGTTTAATCTCAAGTAGGTTTAATGGAATATTGTTTATAGTTTTTATGTTAGTATTATTGATGTTTTCTTGATACCAATAAGTTTTACCATTGGAGTTCTTTTCTTTAGTTCTGCCAATTGCATACAAATCCCATTTAACTGTAGAGGTAATGTTGATGGTAGTGGCTGCATTTTTTCAATACCATCATGATATTGTTTTTCTTTATCAAAGACAAAGTCTATTTGATCTTGAGAGCTCATTTATGATTGAAGTATTGGTTTTAGATCTAACATTACTGTTACTGATTCTCGTTCCGAATTTTGAGAATTACATTCATTCGAATAATTAAATACACTAATAATCAACATAAATTTTAAAAAAGTTTTCATAAGATTTGATATTAAAGATTTATACTATTTTCAACTACTGCTTATTTCTTTTTGAAAAAGTAGCTATCAATAACATTCAAGTCTTTCTTAGAAAAATTCGATGTAGGGTTTATATAATAGTTGCCAAGTCATGTTACTCAGGTAAATAAATACCAATAAAGAAAACAATACAGTATTATTTAGGAGTAGGGTAGGGTGTGTTTGCAGATAGTCTTAAAAACCAAATGGGAGAAGTGAAGTATTTAATTTTACTATCGATTTCACTAAAATTATTTTAGTGATGTTATGATTGTTTTAAACAATAAACTATTAGAATAATGAGGTTAATTATAATTTTAACCATCATGTTTTCTTGTAGTTTTATCTTAATTTTTAGGGATAGAAAGGGTTGGATTGGTAGAAGCATTTTTACTAAAATCTATTTTAATAAAAAGCTTTAACTCATATTGAAACAATATAGTTAATTAAATAAACCTGAGTATAGGTATAAATACCTGTTTTTTTTAATTATTTAACCTCGGTATATCTTTTCATACAAGTCATTATAAATAGTTTTAATTATTTCTCGTTTCATCTTCATGGTAGGTGTTAGATGACCATCATCTATAGTCCATTCATTTGGAGTTAATTCAAACTTTTTAATTTGTTCCCATTTTCCAAAGTTTTTATTGCATTGATCTACCTCTATTTGAATTCTATCAATGATAATTTGAGCACTAGAAATTTCTTCACAAGAAGTTCCAATTTTGTGACCTTTTCTTTCAATCCAATCTCTAATAAAAACAAAGTTTGGTTGTATTAAAGCAGCTGGCATTTTTTCATTCTCTCCAACTACCATAACTTGTTCTATAAATAAAGATTGCTTCAAATCTCCCTCAAGAAGCGGTGGAACAATATATTTACCTCCAGAGGTTTTAAACATTTCTTTTGTTCTACCTGTAATTTTTAAAAATCCATCTGCATCTATTTCTCCTTTGTCTCCTGTATGAAAATAACCATTTTTAATTACCTCTGCTGTTTTTTTCGGGTCTTTGTAATACCCTTGCATTACATTTGGTCCTTTTACTAAAATTTCACCATTTTCAGCAATTTTCACTTCCACATGTTTTAAAATTCGGCCTACAGTACCAACTCTGAAACCACGAACACCATTTTGTTCCATAAAGCTAACAGATGTTACTGGCGATGTTTCAGTTAATCCATATCCTTCCATAATTGGCATTCCTGCGGCGGCAAAAACTCTAGTTAATCTTTGTTGTAAAGCAGAGGCTCCAGAAACCATTAATTTAAGTTCACCTCCTAAGGCTGCTTGCCATTTTGAGAAAATTAGTTTACGAGCCAACCCTAATTGTTTTTCATACCACCAACCATTGGCACCATAAGGTTCATATTTTAAACCAAGATCTACTGCCCAAAAAAACAGTTTCTTTTTAATACCGGTTAATTCTTGTCCTTTTAAGACAATACTATCATATATTTTTTCATACAACCTTGGAACAGCTGTCAATACATGAGGCTTAATTTCTTGTGCATTTTCAACTAATTTTTCTACCCCTTCAGCAAAATAGATCTCTACACCACAATATTGGTATAAATAAAGTATCATACGTTCAAAAATATGACATACAGGGAGAAAACTTAAGGCTTTGTCGTTTCCTTTGTTTAAAGGAACATTTTCTTCACTTGTTAAAACGTTAGATACAATATTCCCGTGTGATAACATTACTCCTTTGGGCCTTCCAGTAGTTCCTGAGGTGTAAATGAGCGTTGCTAAATCTTCACTTTTTACTGCATCTTTTCTGGCTTCAACATCATTTTGATTTGAGGTGTCTTTTCCAAGTTCTAGGAGTTCCTTCCAATTTTTTTCATCAGATATCTCATCAAAAGTATACACCTCTTTTAGCTTTGTATTTCCTTTAATTTTATTGATTTTTTCTACAATAGAAACATCAGACACAAAACAATAAATAGATTCAGAATGATTTAGAACATATTCATAATCTTCTTTAGATATGGTAGGATATATGGGTACATTTTGAGCACCGGTTTGAAGAATTCCTATGTCTACAATGTTCCATTCGGTTCTATTTGTAGTAGAAATAACAGCAATTTTATCATTGGCTTTTATTCCTAAACGAAGCAAAGCTCTACTGATGGTATTTGCCTTGTTTATGTACTCTTCACTTGAAGTTGATACCCATTTGCTCCCGTATTTAGTAACCAGAGCATTTTTTAGGTTATATTTTTTTTGGGAAAAGTAAGGGAAGTCAAATAATCTGCTTATTTCTGAAGACATAAAGTAATTTTAATTTTATATAAGTTATGAAGCCAAATTACAAAAAACCAATAGATTTCACAATATGATATTTTAGGGTGTTATTTCTTAAAGATTATATATTTTGTCATGTAAATTTTTATGCTTTTCTAAAATTATTTTTCTTTTCATTTTAAGAGTTGGTGTTAGGTGACCAGATGTCGCAGTCCATTCTTCCCTGGTGATTTCAAATTTTTTGATTTGTTCCCATTTACCAAAATCTTTGTTGCAAATATCTATTTCTTGTTGAATTCTATTTCTTAACTCATTACTATTTTGCAAATCATCAACCTTGTATCCTTTTCTTTTTAACCATTCATTCACGTATTCGAAGTTTATTTGAATAAGTGCGGCAGGCATTTTTTGAGCTTCACCAATAACCATTACTTGTTCTATAAAACGAGATTTTTTTAATTGACTTTCTATAACAGTTGGAGCAATATATTTACCACCAGAAGTTTTGAAAATTTCTTTTTTTCTGTCTGTGATTTTTAAAAAACCTTCGGAATCGATTTCTCCTATATCTCCAGAATGTAGATATCCATTTTTAATTGTTTCTGCTGTTAAATCCTCTCTTTTGTAGTATCCCTGCATTATACAATGTCCTTTCATTAAAATCTCACCATCATCTGCTATTTTAATTTCTATTCCTTTTAAGGCTTTACCAACGGTACCTATTTTTAATGAATTATTTCTTAAATCGTTTAATGTAGCTCCAGGCGAAGATTCGGTCATTCCATACCCCTCATAAATTGGAATACCCGCTGCAGTAAAAACTTTAATTAACCTCGGTTGAAGTGGTGCGCTTCCGGAGATCATAAATTCTAAATTATTACCCAGTGCTTCTTGCCATTTTACAAAAATTAGTTTTCTTGCTATCTTTAATTTAAAGTGATACCAAGATCCGTTTTTTTCATAAGGTTCATATTTTTCTCCTAACGCTAAGGCCCAAAAGAAAAGTCTTTTCTTTAAACCGGTTAAGTTGCTTCCTTTATCTACAATTTTATCAAATATTTTTTCAAGTAATCTAGGAACAACTGCCATCATGCTAGGTTTAACTTCTCTAATGTTATCACCTAACAACTCAATACTTTCTGCAAAATAGGTGCTAAAACCCATCATTTGTGAATAGTAACCAGCTGTTCTTTCAAACACATGACTAACAGGTAAGTAACTGATTGTTTTTTTACCTGGACCTTCAATATTTAATCTATCTGCAGTTGCTTTAATATTTTCAACAATATTGTGATGAGACAACATAACTCCTTTTGGAGTACCAGTTGTACCAGATGTATAAATAATTGTTGCCAAATCTTTTGGCTTAATAGATTTTTTTAACTCCTCTACTTTAACTTGAGATGTTTCATCTTTTCCCAGCTTTAAAAAAGATTCCCAACCAATATCTGATTGCTGATCTATTCTATACACTTCTTTTAGCTGAGTTTTATCTTGAACTTTTTTAACTTTTTCATAGATATCATCACCAGCAATAAAACAATACTTAGAATCTGAATGATTTAATACATATTGATAATCCTTTTCTGATAATGTGGCATATAAAGGAACATTTTGTGCACCGATTTGTAAAATCCCTATATCTAAAAAATGCCATTTAGGTTGATTCACTGGAACTATGATAGCAACTTTATCATTTGGCTTTAATCCTAATTTTAATAAAGACCTACTAACATTATTAGAAATAGTAATAAAATCTTGACTTGAGTAACTTTTCCAGTTGTTTTTGTCTTTGTAGACTAACGATTTTTCTTGTGGATAATTATTTTTTTGGTAATCTATACAATCAAAAACACGTGTTATTTTATTTGTCATGGTGGTGTTATAAGACGGCAAGATAAAAAAAATAGGTTTCATTTCTGAAACCTATGTTTATTGATGATAAATTCGTCCCCCGATAAATATTATCATTCAATACTCAGTAACTACAAAATAACAAAAATGTAGTCATATTAAAGTACGTATAAATACTTGTTTTTTATTTTTTTGAATCAATCCATTTTCTAGCATTTTCAAAAGCTTCCAACCATGGAGAAACCTCATCTTTTCTTCCTTCTGGGTAATGAGCCCAGTTCCATTGAAAAGTAGATCTTTCTATGTGTGGCATTGTGGCTAAATGCCTTCCAGTTTTATCGCATATCATAGCTGTGTTAAAATCTGAGCCATTTGGATTATGAGGGTATTCTTGATAACCATACTTAGCTACTATGTTGTATTTATCTTCCTTATACGGTAATTTAAATTTACCTTCTCCATGAGATATCCAAACACCTAGTGTTGCTCCTGCCATACTAGATAACATGACAGAGTTATTTTCTTGAATTTTTACAGATGTAAATGCACTTTCATGTTTCTTAGAATCATTATAAGTCATTTTTCCATGAATGTCATGATCTGGGTTTATTAAATCCAGCTCCATCCATAATTGGCATCCATTACAAATTCCCACACTTAAAGTATCTTTCCTTTCGAAAAAAGATTTGAGTGCTTGATTAGCTTTTTCATTGTATAAAAAAGCTCCTGCCCAACCTTTAGCAGATCCTAAAACATCAGAATTAGAAAACCCACCAACGGCTCCAATAAACTGAATGTCTTTTAATGTCTCTCTACCAGAAATTAAATCCGTCATATGAACATCTTTTACATCAAAACCGGCTAAATACATGGCATTGGCCATTTCTCGTTCAGAATTACTCCCTTTCTCTCTAATAATAGCGGCTTTAGGTTTGGTAGTGGTTTTGTCTATTTTTGGTAAAATTCCTGTAAAATTTTCAGGAAATTTATAGTGTAAAGGTTGTTTTTTAAAGTTGTTAAATCGATGCTTAGCCAATCCATTAGCTGTTTGTTTTTGATCTAATAAAAAAGAGGTAGTGTACCAAGTGTCTCTTTGTTCTGAAACATTTAAAGAAAAAGTATCTTCATGATTTTTTATTGTTAATACTTCTTCTTTCACAGCAGTACCAATCGTAAAAAATTCGATATGATGATCTATTAATGTTTTTTCTATTTGAGAATCAGCTTGAAAAATAATTCCAGCATTTTCTGAAAATAATAGTTTTATGGAATCTTTTTCAGATAAAGAGGTAAGGTCTATGTTTGCACCAATATTGTTATCTGCAAAACACATTTCAAGTAAAGTTGTAATTAAACCTCCGGAGGCAATATCATGCCCTGAGTAGATTTTATCTTCTTTTATTAGATTTTGAATAGTGTTAAACGTATTTTTTACAAAAGCTGAATTTTTAACATCAGGAGCTTCGTTACCAATCGTATTTAAAACTTGATTAAATGAACTTCCTCCTAACTTGTATGAATCTTGTGATATGTTTATATAATAAATAGAGCTGTTATTATGTTTCAAAACAGGCTCAACAACTTTACTTATTTGATCACAATTACCTGCAGCTGATATAATTACTGTTCCTGGAGAGATTACTTCTTCATTAGAATATCTTTGTTTCATAGATAAAGAATCTTTACCCGTGGGAACATTAATTCCTAAGTCTATTGAAAAATCAGAAATTGCTTTTACTGCCTCAAATAATCTAGCGTCTTCACCTTCATTTTTACATGGCCACATCCAATTTGCGGAAAGAGAAATACTTTTTAAATTATCTTTTAAAGGAGCCCATATCATATTTGTTAGTGCTTCGGTAATAGAATTTCTACTCCCAGCAGCAGGATTTATTAATCCAGAAATAGGTGAGTGGCCAATAGCGGTAGCTACTCCTTCTTTTCCATTATAATCTAAAGCCATTACACCTACATTATTTAAAGGAACTTGCAAAGCACCAACACATTGTTGTTTGGCAACTTTTCCGCCAACGCATCTATCTACTTTATTTGTAAGCCAATCTTTACAACCAACAGCTTCTAGTTGAAGAACTTGTTCTAGGTAGATTTGTAAATTTTTTGTTTTATATCTAGAATTCTTGTAGTTTCTTTTTATGGTAGTATCAGACATGATGGTTTTTGGAGAACTTCCAAACATATCCTCCAATGCAAGATCCATTGGGGTATCTCCATTATTTTTAGATTCAAAAGTAAACCTATTATTTCCTGTAACATCTCCAACAGTATACATTGGTGAACGCTCTCTATTTGCAATTTTTTGTAAAGTATCTGAGTGTTTTTCTGCTATTACCAATCCCATTCTTTCTTGAGATTCGTTCCCAATGATTTCTTTAGCAGATAATGTAGGGTCACCAACGGGTAATTTATCTAAATTTATTTTACCTCCCGTATCTTCAACTAATTCAGATAAACAATTTAAATGTCCACCAGCACCATGATCATGAATAGAAACGATATAATTTTCATCACTTTCTATCATTCCTCTCACTGCATTTGCAGCACGCTTTTGCATTTCAGGATTAGATCTTTGTACGGCATTAAGTTCTATTCCTGAGGCAAACTCTCCAGTATCTGCAGAAGAAACTGCAGCTCCTCCCATTCCTATTCTATAGTTTTCACCACCTAAAATAACAATCTTGTCACCTTCTTTAGGAGTATCTTTTAGTGCTTGGCTGGCTTTTCCGTAACCAATACCACCAGCTTGCATAATTACTTTATCAAATCCAAGTTTTCTGGCAGCTGATGTGCTACACGATGAATTTTCTTCGTGTTCAAATGTTAGTACAGATCCTGTAATAAGTGGTTGTCCAAACTTATTTCCAAAATCTGAAGCTCCATTAGATGCTTTAATTAAAATATCCATAGGGGTTTGATATAACCATGGACGTTCTTTCATTTTTTGTTCCCAAAAGCGATCCTTTGTCAAACGAGAATAGGAAGTCATATACACAGCTGTTCCAGCTAGCGGTAAAGATCCTTTTCCTCCAGCCAATCGATCTCTAATTTCACCCCCGGAGCCAGTAGCAGCTCCATTAAAAGGTTCTACAGTAGTAGGGAAGTTATGGGTTTCTGCTTTTAAAGAAATAACAGAATCAAATTTTTCTGTTTTATAGTAGTCTGGAATATCTGCTCTTTTTGGTGCAAATTGTTCTACAGTAGGTCCTTTAATAAAAGCCACATTGTCTTTATAAGCAGAAACAATATCATTGGGATGTTGTTTAGATGTTTCTTTAATCATTTTAAAAAGAGATGTAGTTTTTTCTTCTCCATCAATGACAAAAGTTCCATTAAAAATCTTGTGCCTGCAATGTTCAGAGTTTACTTGTGAAAAACCAAAAACTTCAGAATCTGTTAGTTTTCTATCAATTTTTTTAGAAACTCCTTCTAAATACGTTATTTCTTCCTCGTTTAAAGCCAGGCCTTCTCTTAGATTAAAGGCTGCGATATCATCTATTAAAAAGATGGGTTCTGGCTTAATATTTACAGAAAATATATTTTGATCCAGAATTGAGAATTTTTGAAAGATCATTGAATCATAATCAGAGAAGTCTTTATCAACATGATTAAATTCTTCTATTCTTTTAATACCTGAAATTCCCATATTTTCTGTAATTTCAACAGCATTTGTACTCCAGGGAGTTATCATTGCAGATCTTGGGCCAATAAAGAAATCATCTATAGATGCTACTTGTTTATTAGTTTCTTTTGAAACTAGCTCAGAGCAAGAAAATAACCATGTTAGTTTATTTTTATCTTCTTTACTTAATTCTTCTGTTGTTTGAACAGCAAATACCTTGCTGTTTGGGTTTCCAAAGAAATTGATCATTCTGAATATGATTTGTTAAATTATTCTAGCAAATTTAAAAACTTTCACTCTTAAGTTTATTAATCTAAACCTCTTTTTTCAAAGGTTATAAATCATTTATCAACAAAAAAATCAATATATTGAATGATTATATTTAAAATTGTGTTTTTTAGGTTAAAATTTAGTCTTTTAGATTTTTAAATTTTTTATTTTTTAAAATCCACTCTACTTTAAACTATTATAGAAAACCATAGTCTTAGAATAAAATTTTTACAATGAAAAAAATCTCAAAAGTAGTAAGTCTATTAGGTCTTCTTTTTATTTTAATTAGCGGAACCATAGACTTAGATGACTTATTTAATTACGAGAGCCAAAATATTCCGTCTTATATAACAAAAGATAATACACCAGAATCCAATCAAATCAACAACCAAATTACTACTTTGGGAAGAGTTTTATTTTATGATAAAAATCTATCTGAAAATAATACGGTGGCATGTGCTAGTTGTCATCAACAAGCTTTTGCTTTTAGTGACCCCTTAGTATCTAGTGTTGGATTAAACGAGGGTACTACAGGCAGACACTCTATGCGTTTAGTGAATAGTCGATTTTCAAATGAAGAAAAATTCTTTTGGGATGAAAGAGCAGCTAGCCTAGAAGATCAAGTTACACAACCCATTCAGGATCATGTAGAAATGGGTTTTAGTGGAACTAATGATGATCCAGATTTTAATGATTTAATAACTAAACTTTCGGCAATAGAATATTACCAAACATTGTTTGAGTTTGCTTACGGTAATACTACTATTAATGAAGACAAAATTCAAAGAGCTTTGGCTCAGTTTGTAAGAAGTATTCAATCATTTGACTCTAAATTTGATGTTGGATTTAGTGAACAACCTAACCTAAATGCACCTTTTTCAAATTTTACATCACAAGAAAATTTAGGGAAACAATTATTTTTAAATCCACCTCCAAATGGTGGAGCAGGTTGTGCAGGGTGCCATGCACCTCCAGAATTTGATATCGACCCGAATACCTTAAATAATGGAGTAATTGGTGTAATTGGGAGTTCAACCGAGATAGATTTAACCAATACTCGATCACCTTCTTTAAGAGATTTAGTAAATCCTGATGGGAGTTTAAATGGTCCGATGATGCATGATGGCAGTATGACGTCATTGTTAGAAGTTATAGATCATTATAACAACATACCAAATAATTCTGCCAATACTAATTTAGATAATAGGTTACAGAGGCCTGGGAATCAAACTCAGCAATTAAACCTAACTAGTAACCAAAAAAATGCATTAGAAGCTTTCTTAAAAACGCTAACAGGTTCAGCTATTTATACGAATGAAATATGGTCTGATCCTTTTGATGATCAAGGAAATATTTCTATTGTAGGCGGCCAATTGTCATCTAATGAATTTATTTTTGATAAGTCTATTGCTGTTTTTCCAAATCCAGTTACTACAGACTTAACTATTCAAATAGAGACTGGAAGCTACAGAGTAACTATTTATAGTTTGCTTGGAACCGTGATGGTAGACAAAGAAATTTCAGGTACTAAAAAAATGAACCTTGAATCTTTAGCCAAAGGAGTTTATATGTTAAAAATCCAAGACCTAGATTCCAATAACTCTTTTAATAAAAAGTTTATTAAATATTAGAACAATTTCCTGGTTACTTTTTAATAAATTTTCTAGTGATTGAACTACTGTTATTAGATATTTTAATGATATATACCCCACTTTTTATGATAGAAACATCCATTTTATTATTTGAAGGATCAATGATATTTTGAATCAATTTTTTCCCTAATAAAGAGAATATCTTTACCGTAACTTGTTCATTGCTTCTTACGTAAATATAATTCTCTGTTGCTGGATTTGGATAAATGGATGTTTTTTTATCCAAAGAGTAGTTTTCGTCAGATAGGACAGTACCCCAAATATCTTGAACATATTCTGGGTGATCTATAAAAGGGTTTCTGTTTCCCTGAAAATCGTAAGCTTCATTATTCCTTAGTATTTCTCTATCACTTACCTGGTCTTCATTATGCCATTTATAGAGTAATTGCAGATACCAAGTTTCATATACCTGATCATTGGTTCCGTTTAAAGGGTTATTAGTTGTGGTATGACTGTCCCAAGTATTACTTGTTACATCGTCCTCATATCTCACTGCGAAATACAATAGCATTCTTGCAATATCTCCTTTAAATTCATCGATGGGTTCAAAAACAACTCCTGAATATGAACCATAGGTGTTTTGTCCTACTTTTGAACCATTATTAGATGTCCATGTTGCATTTGAAACTTCACCAAAGGGGTAATTGCTTCTTCTGCTGTTTACATAACCATCAGAGGGAACAACATGATGAATATCTGTTTTCATAGGGACTTGAGAGTCAAAAAAACCTTGAGGAAAAATATGTTCTCTGTTGTAGCAATCATTTTCAGAATTATAATTTCCGCAATTATTATTGTTGTGCGTATAATTATATGAATCTGTTCCAGTAGGATTTTCAGAATACATGTCTAATACGGTATTGTCATTTTCATAAAAAGTATCATTATCTGATGTTACATAAGCATTATACAAGGCTCCATAACCCTGATCTACATGACCATTTGAAATGATAGTTTTTAATTGACTTTTTAACGTATATCCGCTACCAGTAGCACTGTTGTAATATCCAGAGGGTATTTGTGCATGAATATGAATACCAACCAAAAGAAAAAGTATTGAGAATATATTTTTTAACATCAGTATTTTATTAGTTATTATTTTTTTCCAACAATGCCATGTAAAACCCATCAAAACCTGAGGTGTGAGCAAATACATTATTGTCTTTAATTAGTTTAAAATCTTTTCCTGATTCAGAGGCTAAAAATTCGGTTATCTGATTTTGATTTTCAGAGGGCAATACAGAACAAGTAGCATACACAAGTTTTCCACCAGATTTAACCATTTTAGAATACTTTTGTAAGATGTCTTGCTGTACTTTCTTAATATTATCTAGAAATTCTGGTTGAAGTTTCCATTTAGAGTCAGGATTTCTTCTTAAAACACCTATTCCAGAACAAGGAGCATCAATTAAGACTCTATCTGCTTTATTATAAAGTTTTTTGATGGGTTTGGTAGAGTCTATGACTCTTGTGTCTATATTGTGCACTTTGTTTCTTCTAGCTCTAATTTTTAGCTTTTTTAATTTACTCTCGTAAATATCCATGGCAATAATCTGTCCTTTATTCTTCATAAAAGAAGCTAAATGCAATGTTTTTCCTCCAGCACCAGCACATGTATCGATAACTTTCATACCTGGCCCAACATCTAAATATTCAGCTACTAACTGAGAAGAGGCATCTTGTACTTCAAAATATCCTTTTTTAAATACTTCTGTTCTAAAAACATTCGCTCTTTCTACCAATCTCAATGCATCTGAATGATTGGGTATAAATTCAGTGAAAATACTTTCATCTTGAAGTTCTTTTTGAAGTTCTTCTTTGGTCGTATTTAATGTATTGGTTCTAAGTATTACTTCTGCTTGTTTGTTAAGAGCGGCCAGTTCTTTAGTCCATAATTCTTCACCAAGTTCTGAAACAGCAACTTCATCTATCCAATCTGGAATAGATTCTCTAAACTTTCTAATTTTTGAAAGTTCGTCAAATTTCCCTTTTATACGTCTAGAAGGTGTGGGCTCTATTTGATTCCAGTCTGGTAACGCTATACCTTTTAAAACACACCAAACAGAAAATAGTCTCCATAAGTTATTTCTGTCAAAAGGCTCCTTAACCTCAGCTATCTCTGCATATAAACGCTTCCAGCGAACAATTTCATAGATGGTTTCTGCTACAAATTTGCGATCACGGCTTCCCCATCGTTTATCCCTTTTTAGCGCTTTTTCTACTGCTTTATCTGCATAGACACCTTCATTAAAAATATCTCTAATACTATCTATTACAGTGTATACTAAGTTTCTATGTAATCTCAACTTACAAAATTTAGTGTACAAAGATACTAAAGACTTTGAGTAAAAAACTTTAATTGTTTTTCTTTTTACTAAAGTCTTTGAAGATGACTTTTCTTCTTTTTTCTATGATGTAAAAAGATACATACACTCCATCCTGTTCGTTTCGAAGTTTTATAGGTAAATTATTTCTAGTCACCCTAAATCGATCGTTTAGAATTACTTCATTCTTGCACACATTAATGGAATCAAAAGGAATTTAAAATTTAAATTTCATTAAATATCATTAATTTAGCAGTAAATCCAAGAACTAATGAATCTAAATAATCCTATTTATTACATTAGAGGTATTAGTAATGCTAGAGCTAGTAAACTTTCATCAGAAATAGGGTTAAGAACTATAAATGATCTTCTCCATTTTTTTCCATACAGATACATTGATAGAACAAAATTTCATAAAATTAATGAGCTAGTTAATAATACCTCAGAGGTTCAAATAATTGGTGCTATTACAGATGTTAAAACCATTAAACAAAAGACAGGGACAAGATTAATTGCTAGATTTCAAGATGAAACAGGTTTCTTAGAATTAGTATGGTTTAAAGGACATAAGTGGATTAAAGATTCCTTAAAAATAAATACTCAATATGTTATTTATGGAAAATTAAATCACTTTAATGGAATGTTTTCCATCGTTCATCCAGAAATGGATATTTTAAGTGATTATAAGGCTAAGCTTCAAACCAAATTACAACCTATATACTCTTCAACAGATAAATTAGTAAATAGTGGAGTAAGTAATAAAGTGTTTAGGGGTTATATTCAAGAGCTTCTTCAACAAATATTTGAAAAAATTGAAGAAAGTTTGTCTTCCGAGTTAATTTCTGCTCATAAACTAATAGGAAAAAAAGAAGCGTTGCTTAATATTCATTTTCCAACCTCTCCTGAAATGTTAGAAAAAGCTCAATACCGTTTAAAATTTGAAGAATTATTTTTCATACAATTACAGCTAATCAGAAAAAAAATCATTAGAAAAAATAAAATTAAAGGCTATGTTTTTGCAAAAGTTGGTGATTTTTTTAACGAATTTTACAGCAATTATTTACCTTTTAATCTTACCAATGCACAGAAAAAAGTACTTAAAGAAGTTAGAAAAGATGTAGCCTCTAATGCTCATATGAACAGATTATTACAAGGAGATGTAGGTTCAGGAAAAACAATAGTAGCCCTTTTAACAATGCTATTGGCTGTAGATAATGGTTTTCAAGCTTCAATTATTGCTCCTACAGAGATTTTAGCTACTCAACATTATTATGCGATAAGTGATTTATTGAAAAAAATGAATATTTCAGTAGATTTATTAACAGGCTCTACTAAAGTTAAGAAAAGAAGAGAAATTCATAAAAATTTAGAAAATGGTCAACTTCATATTTTAATTGGAACACATGCAATTTTAGAGGAAAAGGTGTCATTTAAAAATTTAGGGATAGCAATTATAGATGAACAACACAGGTTTGGAGTTGCTCAACGTTCTAAAATGTGGAAAAAAAATAAACTACCACCACACATTTTAGTGATGACTGCTACACCTATTCCAAGAACACTGGCTATGAGCGTTTACGGCGATCTAGATATTTCTGTAATAGATGAGTTGCCACCGGGTAGAAAGGAGGTACAAACAGTCCATAGATTTGATAAAAACAGATTAGCTGTTTTCAATTTCATGAAAAAAGAGATTGAGAAAGGAAGACAAGTCTATGTTGTATATCCACTTATTAAAGAGTCTCAAGCTATGGATTATAAAGATTTAATGGATGGTTTTGAAAGTATTTCAAGAGAATTTCCGATACCCAAATATCAAATTAGTATTGTTCACGGCAAAATGAAAGCTTCAGACAAAGAATATGAAATGCAACGCTTTGTTAAAGGGGAAACTCATATTTTAGTAGCTACAACAGTTATAGAGGTAGGAGTGAATGTACCTAACGCTAGTATTATGGTTATTGAAAGCTCAGAACGTTTTGGATTAAGTCAACTGCATCAACTTAGAGGTAGAGTAGGAAGAGGAGGAGATCAAAGCTATTGTGTATTGTTATCTGGAGTCAAATTATCCTCTGAAGCTAAGACTAGATTAAAAACAATGGTAGAAACTTCAGATGGTTTTAAAATTGCCGAAGTAGATTTGAAGTTACGTGGCCCTGGAAATATGATGGGTACCCAGCAGAGTGGTGTTCTAAATCTTAGAATAGCAGATGTTGTTAAAGATTCACCAATTCTTTACAACGCTAGAAATGCTGCAATAGATCTTTTAAAAGAAGATCCAAACCTTGTAAAACCGGAGAACAATCAAATTCATAAAACATTTGCTGAAATTTCTAAAACCTCTGGAGCTTGGTCTAACATCAGTTAGAATACCATGTAGGATTATTCTTTAAAACCTCTCTAAATATTGGGCAATTTTTATGATGTGCTCCTTCTAAATACCCGGTACTCATTAAAAATTCTCCTGTAATTTCTCCACCGGTAAATTTAAATGTCTTTTTAAACAATTTCACCCATTGATCTTTAGTTTTTGGATGATGATGATCTAACCACAATTGAAAAGATCCCATTTCTTGTTTAATTTTCATGATAACAGAGGCATTGTGAATAGCAGCATTTATTTTTAGTTTATTTCTAATGATTCCAGCATTATTTAAAAGACGATTTATATCTGTTTGATTATAGTTAGCAACCGATTTGATATCGAAATTTGAATAAGCTATCCTAAAGTTTTCTTGTTTTTTTAAAATAATATCCCAAGACAAACCAGCTTGATTAATCTCTAAGATTAATCTACCAAACAGCTCATTATCTGAATGTATAGGAAAACCATATTGGGTATCATGATACAACTTGTGAATAGTGTCTTCTTTTTGATTGTAAGCGAAATTACAGTATGAATTAGATGTTTCCATAAGGAGATGATACTTGTGATTTTATATAGATTGAACCATGTTATAAATAAATTAATTTGTGAGTATGTGAATACTAAATCTATACATATTGTAAATTTAAAAAAAACTTCTATTTAAGACTTTAATTTATTTAAATTTGCAGTTAAATCTTAAAAGATAGATGAAGATATCATATAATTGGTTGAAACAATTTTTACAAGTTAATTGGGAGACCAATAAAACAAGTGAATTACTCACAGATCTTGGACTAGAAGTTGAAGGTGTTGAAACTATTGAATCTATAAAAGGGAGTCTTGAAGGTATTGTAATTGGTGAGGTTTTAACATGTGTGCAACACCCTAATGCAGACCGTTTAAAAATAACTACTGTAGATTTGGGATTAGAGGTTCCAGTACAAATTATTTGTGGAGCACCTAATGTTGCGTCTGGACAAAAAGTACCGGTAGCAACCATTGGAACAACTCTTTATGATGATAAAGGAACTGCTTTTAAAATTAAGAAAGGAAAAATAAGAGGAGAGGAGAGTTATGGAATGATTTGTGCCGAAGATGAATTAGGTTTAGGAACCAGTCATGAAGGTATTATGGTTCTTGATAAGAAGTTAAAACCAGGCACACCCGCTGCAGAAGTTTTTGATATAGAGATAGATCATGTTTTTGAAATTGGCTTAACTCCAAACAGAGCTGATGCAATGAGTCATTACGGAGTAGCAAGAGATTTTCGTGCAGGACTTATACAACATGGTATTAATTTAGAATTGATAACACCTTCTGTTAGTGATTTTCATGTAGATGAGAGAAGACTTCGTTTTGAAATAGAAGTAGAGAATAAAGATTTAGCAAAACGGTATTGTGGAATATCTATAGTAGATATTGAAGTCAAAGATTCTCCAGAATGGATTCAAAACAAGCTAAAAGCAATAGGAATTTTACCTAAAAATAATGTGGTAGATATCACTAATTATGTATTGCACGAGTTGGGGCAACCTTTACATGCTTTTGATGCAAATAAGATTAAAGGAAATAAAGTTCTAGTAAAAACATTAAAATCTGGAACAAAATTCACAACGTTAGATTCAATAGAAAGAGAGTTACACGCAGAAGACATCGTGATTTGTGATGGAGAATCTAATCCAATGTGTATTGCAGGAGTTTTTGGAGGAGAGAAGTCAGGTGTTACAGACAAAACAACTTCAATTTTTTTAGAAAGTGCTTATTTTAATCCAGTAGCTATCCGTAAAACAGCAAAAAGACATGCTTTAAATACAGATGCATCTTTCCGATTTGAAAGAGGTATAGATATCAATTTTACAAAGTATGCATTAAAAAGAGCTGCTCTACTAATAAAGGAATATGCTAATGGAAAAATTGCATCAGATGTGATGGATTTTTATCCTGATAAAATTGAAGATTTTCAGGTGTTTCTTTCCTACGAGAACGCTTTTCGTTTAATTGGTCAAGAAATAGATAAAGAAACTATAAAAAATATTTTAGCTTCTTTAGAAATAAAAATTAATAGTGAAACGGAGGGAGGCCTTGGTCTTACCATTCCTTCTTACAGAGTGGATGTTCAAAGAGAAGCAGATATTATTGAAGAAATTTTAAGGGTATACGGATATAATAATATTAAGTTTTCTCATAAATTAAATTCTTCAATTTCCTTCAATACAAATAAAGAGGTAACATTAGAAAACAGTATTGCTAATCAATTAACCAATCTAGGTTTTAATGAAACAATGGCAAATTCTCTTACCAAAGAGGAGTATATTACTTTTTCAGAAAATTTAAAATCAGAGTTCAATGTAACCATGCTAAATCCGCTGAGTAATGAACTAAAAGTAATGAGACAGTCCTTACTTTTTAGTGGTTTAGAATCTATTTCTTATAATATTAATAGAAAAAATAGTTCATTAAAATTATATGAATTTGGGAAAACCTATCACAAATATGAGAAGGGATATCAAGAAGATAAACATCTTACCTTATTTGTCTCTGGAGCTAAAACAAAGGATAGTTGGACTCAAGTATCTAAAAACTCAGATTTCTTTTATTTAAAAGGAATAGTAATGTCTATTTTAGAGAGAATAGGAGTAACAAATCTAAAGACTAGCCCAGTTAAATCTGACCTATTTTCTGAAGGAATAGCATTTAGTTTAGGTAAAAATAAGTTGGTAGAATTTGGTGTTATCAATAAAAGAGTTTTAAAAGAATTTGGAATTAAACAAGAAGTATTATTTGCAGACTTTGATTGGAAATCATTAAATGAAATTTCAGGGAAAAAGAAAATTAAAGTTTCTTCATTATTAAAATTCCCCTCGGTAAAAAGAGATTTAGCCTTGTTAATTGATGAAAAAGTAACCTTTAAAGAAATATATAATCTTTCATTTCAAGTAGAAAGAAATTTACTTAAAGATGTGGGATTATTTGATGTGTATCAGGGAGATAAGCTTCCTGAAGGAAAAAAATCTTACGCTGTTAGTTTTGTTCTTCAAGATAGTAATAAGACGCTTAAGGATGACCAAATAGATAAAATTATGCAAAAATTACAACAGTCATTTGAAAAAAATTTAGAGGCTGTTTTAAGATAATAATAAGCTCCATTTGGGGCTTTTTTTAACTAGATATGTACAAATTATTCATTCGTCGATTTCTTTTTTTATTTGACCCAGAAAAAATACACTATGTTACATTTTCGTTAATTCGTTTTTTTTGTAAAGTTCCTTTTTTCTCTGCAATCTTTAGAGCGATGTATCTTATTGAAGATAAACGTCTAGAAAGAAATTTATTTGGTATTACATTTAAAAACCCTGTTGGATTGGCTGCTGGTTTCGATAAAAATGCTGTGTTGTATAATGAATTGGCAAACTTTGGCTTTGGTTTTATAGAAATTGGAACAGTAACCCCATTAGGTCAGGAGGGAAACCCTAAAAAGAGATTATTTAGATTAAAAGATGACCAGGGGATTATCAACAGAATGGGCTTTAATAACGATGGTTTAGAAACTGCTATTGAACAATTAAAGAAAAATAAAGGTAAACTTATAATTGGAGGTAATATAGGGAAAAACACACAAACTAAACCCGAAAATTACACCAATAACTATGAAGAATGCTTTAAAGGACTTCACCCTTATGTAGATTATTTTGTACTAAACGTAAGTTGTCCAAATGTTGGCAGTCATGAGAAGTTAAATGATAAAGAATACTTGCTAGAATTAATTTCATCTATTCAAAATCTAAATTTGTTAGAACCTACTCAAAAACCAATCTTATTAAAAATTGCTCCGGACTTAAATAACAATCAACTAAATGAAATTATTGAAATAGTTGCAGAAACTAAGATAGATGGTATCATAGCTTCTAACACATCTATTTCCAGAAGCGGGTTAAAAGCCTCAAAAAAACATTTACAAGAAATTGGAAATGGTGGACTTAGTGGTTTACCAATAAAAGAGAAAAGTACAAGAGTAATTAAATATTTGAAAGATACTTCCAATAAAGCATTCCCTATTATTGGAGTAGGGGGTATTCATTCTGCCAAAGATGCACTTGAAAAAATAGAAGCTGGTGCAGATTTAGTTCAAATATATACTGGTTTTATTTATGAAGGACCGGGGTTAATCAAACAGATAAACAAAGCATTATTAAAGTGATTTTTAAACAGTAAAAATGGACATATTAATTTCATTTGTATTGGCTGTTTCCTTATTGGCAATTTCTCCTGGTCCAGACAATATTTTTGTATTAATGCAAAGCGTTGTTCATGGTAAAAAATATGGTATATCTACCATAATTGGCTTAATGAGTGGCTGTTTAGTACATACAACATTTGTGGCATTTGGTGTTTCTACCATTATTAAGGAAAACAACACTATTTTTTTAGTTATAAAACTTCTAGGAGCATTTTATTTAGGGTATTTGTCTTACAGGGTTTTTAAAAGTGATGCTACCATTACAATGACAACTCAAAACATTCAAAAAAAAACACCATTTCAATTGTTTAAAATGGGATTTATGATGAATGTATTAAATCCCAAAGTAACTATTTTTTTTCTTGCTTTATTTCCTGGGTTTTTATTTTCAAATGAACTTTCAACAGTAGTTCAATTTTATGTTTTAGGAGGGTTATTTATTTTAGTATCATTTGTTATTTTTTCTATTATAGCCTTATTAGGAGGTTCCATCTCAGAGAGAATTCAACAAAATAAACAGATAGGGATTTGGTTAAAATGGATGCAAATTATTGTTTTTATTGGAATAGCACTATTTATCTTGATTTAAGATTAATAAGCGATAAATTGTATCTTTGATTTGTGATGAACAAAGTAAAAATAATTGAATGCCCTAGAGATGCCATGCAAGGCATTAAGAGCCACTTTATTTCTACAGAAGCAAAAGCAAATTATATTAATTCCTTATTAAAAGTTGGTTTTGATACCATAGATTTTGGCAGCTTTGTATCACCCAAAGCAATTCCACAGATGCGAGACACTGCAGCTGTGCTGGCTCGTTTAGATTTATCACAAACAACAAGTAAATTACTTGCCATTGTTGCAAACGTTCGTGGCGCACATGATGCAGCTCAGTTTGAAGAAATAGACTATTTAGGATATCCTTTTTCTATTTCTGAGAATTTCCAAATGCGAAATACACATAAAACTATCAGTCAGTCTATAGAAACATTACAAGAAATTTTATCCATCGCAATAAGATCTAATAAAGAAGTGGTAGCTTATTTATCTATGGGTTTTGGAAATCCTTATGGAGATCCTTGGAATGTTGAGATAGTTTCTGAATGGACAGAAAAGCTCTCTGGCATGGGAGTGAAAATTTTATCATTGTCAGATACTATTGGAAGTTCAACTCCAGCTGTAATTTCACAGTTATTTTCAAATTTAATCCCAATCTATCCATCTATTGAATTTGGAGCACATCTTCATACCTCACCTAGTTTATGGCATGAAAAAGTACATGCAGCTTTTCATGCTGGTTGCAAACGTTTTGACGGAGCTATTAAAGGGTATGGTGGATGTCCTATGGCAAAAGACGAATTAACGGGAAACATGCCAACTGAGAAGCTTATCTCTTATTTTACAGAACAGAAATTGGTTACTGGAATTAAACCAATGAGTTTTGAGAGTGCTTATAATCAGGCATTAAAAATATTTTAATTTAACGATACTATTTTAATGAAAAGGTTAAAAATATTCACATTATTACTCTCACTATTTTTGGGATCATGTACTGTAGACGATAATAAAATATCTTTTACTTTATTACAGCTTAACGATGTTTATGAAATATCTTCTATACAGGGAGGAAACTTTGGAGGAATGGCAAGGGTAGAAACCATTCACAAAGAATTATTAAAAGAAAATGAGAATACAATGCTAGTAATGGCAGGTGATTTTCTAAATCCATCATTGTTAGGAGGTATGAAACTAAATGGAGAGAAAATTCGTGGCAAACAAATGATTGAGGTAATGAACGCTATGAATTTTGATGTGGTAGCTTTTGGAAATCATGAATTTGACATCCCTAAAAAAGATCTTCAAAATAGAATAAATGAAAGTAGTTTTCCATGGATTTCTTCTAATATATTTCTTAAAAAATCAGATACTATTAAACGATTTTATCAGTTGACTGATGGAATAAGTAGAAATATTAAAGGATCATTCATTAAAGAGATTTCAGATGCTGATGGTACAAATATTAAAATAGGTTTTATTAGTGTTTGTATTCCATCTAACCCTAAAGAGTATGTATTATATAAAGATATGTTTAGTTCTATTCAAAAAGAATATGAACTTATTAAAGAGGAGGTAGATGTTGTTATAGGGCTTACACACGTTAAAATAGAACATGATAGAAAAATTGCTAGATTATTGCCCAATATTCCATTGATTATGGGAGGTCATGAACATGATCATAAAAATGAAATGATTGGTAATGTAAAGATTACTAAAGCAGATGCTAATGCTAAAACCGCTTATATTCATTCTATAAATTTTAATAAAAAGACCAAAGAAACCTCCATTTCTTCGTTATTAAAAACAATAGATACTACTATTGTAGACGACAAAAAAGTAAAGTTAGTAGTTGATAAATGGATGGAAGTCATGAATTCTCAAATATCAAAAATTGTAGAAAATCCATATGAAATTATTTACCATACAAACATTCCTTTAGATGGAAGAGATGTTCCAATTAGATCTAAACAAACAAACCTTGGTCAAATGATAGCGTCCTCCATGTCATATTCATATAATAATGAAGTAGATTGCTCTATTGTAAACGGTGGTTCTATTCGGATTGATGACCAATTAGTAGGAGACATTAACAGCGTAGATGCTTTTAGAGTATTGCCTTTTGGAGGGCCAGTTTTAAAGGTAAAAATGAAAGGAAGTTTATTGAATAAAGTTTTAGAATATGGTAACAATGCCGCTGGTTCAGGTGCTTATTTACAACGCAGCTCTATTGAAATGAATGATACTTTATTTACTATTGATAATAGCACTATTAATCCATCAAAAATATATACAATTGCCATTAGTGATTATCTAATGAAAGGATTTGACATCCCTTTTTTAACTCCTAATCATCCAGATGTAATATCTGTTTATACTCCTGATTTATCAGAAACTTCCTCAGACATTAGAAAAGGAATGATATTATATTTAAAAAGTTTATAGGACATAATTAAAAAAAGAAGAGGCTTTAAATAAACCTCTTCTTTTTAGAATGATAAGATAAGTACAGCTAAAATTTAAATTCAAATCCAACATAAGCTCCAAAAGGATGACCTGGTCTAAGTCCTGCTGGAACTCTTGATGCAGCATAAATATTATCTGATAAATTAATAATGTTAGCAGTAGCCGAGAAGTTTTTAGCAATAAAATACTTTCCAGAAAAGTCAATTACAAAATTTGAGTTCACTAATTCATCTTGTGGAATAGAACCTATTCCTGCTTGTGTTCTAAATTTTCCATTAAAACGTCCATTAAAATTTAACTCATATTTTTCATTCTCTAAAGATATTCCAATGTTAAATTGATGTTTAGATAAATAAGGTAATTCGTCACCACTTGTAACTTCCCCCCAAAGATCTTCATCACTACCAAAACTATTTTTAAATTCTGTATTAGTAAAAGTATATCCTAAAGTAAAAGGAATTTTAATAGTTGATTCTTTTCTAGAAAAATCATAGTTTATAAGCAATTCAAGACCATTAACATCTACTTCTCCAGCATTAAATTGATCTAATGAGCCCGTTCCACCAGTAGCAGCTAAATCACTACCTAATAGGTTGCTATAGTCATTGAAAAATAAGACAGTTTCCCCTCTTAATTTCCCAATGCCAAATCTACTCCCTAACTCATAATTGATGCTTTCTTCAGGTTTTTGACCTACTTGATTGCTAGGAGGTGAAAAACCTTTGTGAATCCCTCCAAAAATTGAAAAATTATTATTGAATTTATAATTAGTACCAACACCAGGAATAAATACTTCTACATTATTTTCTCTAGTAGATAAATTTTCTCCAGTTCTAGAAGGATCACTTCCTCCAAAATTCTCTCTTTGTAAAGAAATATTTTCATAGCGTATTCCGGGAGTAAAAGTCCACCCTTTATACTTTAATCTATAAGTTGTTGAAGCTGCAAATGCGTTAGCACTGCTAATTCGATTAGCGTTTGTGCCAGGGATTCCCGCATTTGATAAACTCAATACTCCATTGTTGATACTATAATCATCTATCCATTGAAAACGATCTTCATCATCGTAATGGTATCGTAAACCAATCTCTATATCATGAAAAACATCATTATTATACCAGTGGTAATCAAATTTTGTTTGAATTCCTTTTGAATTATACACTCTATTATTGGCTCTTACATTCATAAAATCGTCGCCATCTGAATTAATTTCACCTCTTGCAAACGAAAGATGATTGTTAAAGTTATCTTCGTTTCCAAAAACTTTTCCAATAGATTGTTTGTCTCCATTAAATGTTATATAGTCTGCTTTATACCAATTTCTTTTAAAATAATTATGATAAGCATTTGTGGTTATTCTGAAATTCTTTGTGAAATCTATAGTATGTGTAAGAACAATTTGTCTGTGAATATTTTTCATTAAATCCTTGGCAGAACCATCATATCTTTTAAAAGGATTTGTTTTAAAATCATTATCGGTTAACCCTAAATATGTTTCGTTCGATTCCTCATCAGAATATTGTAATTTTATATCTAAAGACTGTTTAACAGCTGCTTGTGGAAATAAGTTTACTTTAAATTTTAATACAATATCGTTCTTATCAAAACCTGTATTTTTATTATTAGATAATTTTTTAAAACCATCTGAACCATAATTCAAATATTCTAATGAATACCCAAAATTATTTATATTATCACCAATAATTGCATGAAATTGAGAAGAATTAAAACTACCATAACTGCTTCTTATTCTTCCACCAAAAGATTCTGGAATTTGATTAGAAATCATGTTAATAGCTCCACCAGTAGTAAATGGTCCATATTGGATTTGACTACTACCTTTTAAAACTTCTACAGCTTCCATTCTAGCGATAGTAGGAAAATAATATGCAGATGAAGCACTGTAAGGAGCAGGAGCAATTAATACACCATCTTCCATCATTGTTATTTTAGAACTTCTTTCTGGTGAAGTTCCTCTTAAACTTATATTTGGCCTCAATCCAAAACCATCTTCCTCATATGTATTTACTCCAGGAACAGTCCTTAATGCTCTGTTTATATCTGTAAAACTAAATTTTTTTAATTCTTTTGGAGAAATATAATATGCAGAACCTGTTCTATTACTTGCTACATATTTATTACCAAATATTAAATTTGAATTAATGATTACTTCATCTAATTTTTGAATTGTATCTATTTTGTTTTTTATTTTTTTTAATTTTGTTTGTGATAGTATTTGAATACTTATTAAGTAAATTGATAGTGTGATAATTCTCTTCATTTTATTTAGACTAATTATAAATAATTTACATAATTTTATGCAAATATATGTATGAGTTTAAGATTTACAAACTTTATTTAGAATAAATAAAAACAATATTAAATAGTAAATTGATAATCAGTACATTATATAGAATGATTATGAATAAGAATAAATGTTTATTTACAGTAGGTAAGTATTTTGTGTATTTTATATTTTTATAAACCTAATAAAAATCTTTATGTTTAAACCTACAAATATTCATGATTCTTTAATTAAAGAAAGAAAAAAAGGGGTGCAATCCGAAGACATTATTGTATGGGTACAATCAATTTTTAATGAAATTAAAACAACCAAACAACCTGTTTTAGAACGCTTATCTGCCTCTCCTATTAGTAGAACTGTGAATGTATTTGATATAGATGAAATAGATTCTAATGCTATTTTTCATATCTCTCACATAGAAAAAATATGTGTGAATTACAGACTTCGATTCCTGGATACCAAATACTTTAAAGGTTCATATCCCAAAATAGTTGTAGATAAAATTCAAGATCTAGAACACACTCATAACACAGTGTTAGATGGTTTTAAAATTATAGCTCCTTCTAAACTATTTAGATTAGACAAAGCAGACGATCCGTTGTTATTTGCTCCCATGGGGAACGGATATTATTATTTAATTCACAAATGGGGTACCGATTTGCATCCATTAAGAAAAATTAAATATTGGGGTGTTAAAAACGTAGAAAATCTTGGAATCTCAATTTTTTTGGTAAGTTTACTTTCCACGATCCTAACAAAAAATCTTATTTATGGAGATACCAATCATGTAGGATATCTATTTATGTTGTTTTTATTTTATGTTAAAGGCTACGTAGGAATGTTGTTTTTGTTAGGTGCTTCCTCTGGAAAAAACTTTAGTCAATATTCATGGCTTAGTAAATATGATAAAATAAGTTAACAATTCATACAATTATAGATGTTTCTTATCTAGAAAATAAGTTGTAAATTTGGTCGCAATTAATTTTAAGTTAATTGTACAATGATTGCTCACAATTCTAAGATAGTAGGTGAAGGTTTAACATACGATGATGTTCTATTAGTTCCTGCTTATTCAGATGTTCTTCCAAGAGAAGTATCTATTCAAACAAAATTTACACGAAATATTACCATTAATGTACCAATAGTATCTGCCGCTATGGATACAGTTACAGAATCTTCTATGGCTATTGCCATGGCAAGAGAAGGTGGAATAGGGGTGTTGCATAAAAATATGTCTATAGAAAAGCAAGCTCAAGAGGTTAGAAAAGTAAAAAGAGCAGAAAGTGGTATGATCATAGACCCAGTAACACTTCCACTTACCGCTGTGGTAGCTGATGCTAATAATGCCATGCGAGAACATAAAATTGGTGGTATTCCAGTAATTGATAACCAAGGCAAATTAAGAGGTATTGTTACCAACAGAGATTTACGTTTTGAACACAATAATGATAGAGCCATTGTGGAGGTAATGACAGAGAAAAATTTGATTACGGCTCCAGTGGGTACTTCATTAAAGGATGCAGAATCTATTTTGCAGTTAAATAAAATTGAAAAGCTTTTAATAGTAGACGACGAATATAAATTACGTGGGCTAATTACTTTTAGAGATATTACAAAAGTTACTCAAAAACCGATAGCCAATAAAGATAGTTATGGAAGATTACGTGTTGCAGCTGCCCTAGGTGTTACTGCAGATGCTGTAGATAGAGCTAAGGCTCTAGTGAATGCCGGAGTAGATGCTGTAATTATAGATACTGCACACGGACATACAAAAGGAGTTGTAACAGTCTTAAAAGCTGTAAAAAAAGCATTTCCAGCATTAGATGTAGTAGTTGGTAATATTGCTACAGCTGAGGCTGCAACTTATTTAGTTAAAGCTGGTGCTGATGCCGTAAAAGTTGGAATTGGTCCCGGTTCTATTTGTACAACAAGAGTAGTTGCAGGAGTTGGTTTTCCTCAATTTTCTGCTGTGTTAGAAGTTGCCGAAGCTATAAAAGGGTCTGATGTTCCTGTTATTGCTGATGGTGGAATTCGTTACACAGGAGATATTCCAAAAGCCATTGCAGCAGGAGCAGATTGTGTAATGTTAGGATCACTTTTGGCAGGTACAAAAGAATCTCCTGGAGAAACCATTATTTACGAGGGTAGAAAATTTAAATCTTACAGAGGTATGGGATCTGTTGAAGCAATGAAACAAGGTTCTAAAGATCGTTATTTCCAAGATGTAGAAGATGATATTAAAAAATTAGTTCCTGAGGGAATTGTTGGAAGAGTTCCATATAAAGGAAATTTAGATGAAAGTATTCACCAGTTTATAGGAGGTTTAAAAGCCGGAATGGGATATTGTGGGTCTAAAGATATAGAAACCTTAAAAAATACAGGAAAGTTCGTTAGAATAACTACTTCTGGTATTAATGAGAGTCATCCACATGACGTAGCTATTACCAAAGAGGCTCCAAACTATAGCAGAAGATAAATTTATAAATGAGTTAATAAAAAAAAGAGAAGCAGAATGCTTCTCTTTTTTAGTTTATTAATGATAGTTGTTTATTTTTTTGGCGGAGGTGGCATTTTTAAACCTAATTTGTCCATCACTTTTTGAGTAATATCAAATGCTTCATCGATGTAAGCAAATTCATTACCAGACGATGTGAGTACCTGAGAGTATCCCTCAGCTTTTGCAATTTCTGTAATGGCTTTTCCAAGAATTTGATACAATGGATTCATTAATTGATCTCTTCTTAGACCTATTAAACTGTTACCATTTTGTTGACTTTTTTGTAGCTCTTGTTCTAATGCATTGATTTCATCAACTTTAATCTTCTTAAAGTTATCTGATAAGTTAGGATCAAGTTTTTGAAAAGCGGCAACTTTAGCATTGTAATCTGCTAATTTATCTTGATATGATGAGTCTAATTTTGAAGCATAAAGGTTTAATTCTTTTAAAACTTCTTTAGCTTCAGGCATTAATCCTACAATAAATTCAGAATTTATGGTACCTACTTTGGATTGTCCGTTTACAAAAAAACCTGCTAAGCAAAAGACAACTACTATTATTTTTAATTTCATTTTATATTATAATTTTGGCAAAGATAAAAAAGGGATTGTATTTAGAAAGTATATATGACTTTAAAAATATAATTAAATAACATCTTCTATTTTTTTTAATATGTTATCTGTATCAGTTTCAAAGTCAAACCAATATATGCTAGCATCTTTATTGAACCAAGTTAGCTGTCTTTTAGCAAATCTTCTGGTATTTTTTTTAATTTCTTGTATGGCTTCATCTTTGGTTACTTTTTCTTCAAAAAAAGAAAATAGCTCTTTATAGCCAACAGTTTGAAGAGCATTTAGTTCTTTATTAGGGAATAATTTTTGGGCCTCATCTAGCAACCCTTTTTCTAACATTAGGTCTACTCTTCGATTTATTCTTTCATAAATCTTTTCACGCTCACCATTTAAACCAATTACAATAGAGTTAAATTTTCTTTTCTTTTTTAACTTCCCTGTGTAACTAGAGTAGGGTAGATTTGTACCAATACATATTTCTAGGGCTCTTATAACTCGCTGAGGGTTCTCTATATCTATCGTATTGTAAGTGGTTACATCTAATTTTTTAAGTTGGTCTTGCAAAGGAATAATCCCCTCTTTTTCTAATACATGCTTTAACTCTAATCTGATAGATGGATCAATTTTTGGAAAATCATCTAATCCTTCTAGAACTGATTTTACATACAATCCGCTTCCACCAACCATCACAACAGTATTGTGTTTTTTAAACAACGTATCTAAAACGTTTAGCGCATCTCTTTCATAGGCCCCTACATTATAATCTTCAAAAATACTTCTATTTTGAATAAAATGATGAGGTACTACAGCTAGCTCTTCTTTTTCAGGAACTGCAGTTCCTATGGTCATTTCCTTGTAAAATTGTCTGGAGTCGCATGAAATTATTTCTGTATTAAAATAAGATGCAATTAAAATACTTAAAGAGGTTTTACCAATTGCTGTTGGGCCTACTATAGTGATTAGTGTCTTTTTAGAGTTACCCATTATTCATTTAATTTATCACCACAATGATAACAAAATATAGCATCATCTTGGTGAGAATCTCTCATGCAATTTGGACAACACTGTGTGTTGGTATGAATTTTAGCATTCATCAGTTCAGAACCAACAATCCCAGTAGGTATGGCAATGATAGCGTACCCCAGAATCATGATAGCACTAGCTATTAACTGTCCTAGAGCTGTTGCTGGAGCAATATCTCCGTATCCAACAGTTGTTAGTGTTACAATAGCCCAATACACACTTCTAGGAATACTTGTAAATCCGTTTTCTGCTCCTTCAATCATGTACATAATAGTTCCTAAAATGATGCAAAGAATTAATACAAACAATAAGAAGACTGCAATTTTTGCTCTGCTAGATCTAATCGCTAACAATAATCTGTTTGAGGCTCCTATGTAGCGTGCTATCTTTAATATTCTAAATATTCGCAACAATCGTAAGGCTCTTAAGACTGCGAGATTGTGACTGTTTATTAATATTAAAGAAACATATTTTGGAATTGTTGAAAGTAAATCTATAATCCCATAGAAGCTAAAAATATATTTCCAAGGTTTTTTTACAGTTACAATTCTTAACACATATTCTAATGAAAATAAAATGGTGATTACCCATTCTGCAACATCCAAAAAAGGACCGTATTTTTCATCAATACTTTGAACACTTTCAAGCATTACAAAGAGAATACTTGCCAGAATAGCAATTAATAAAATAATATCAAACAGTTTACCACCCCTTGTGTCTGCTTCATAAATAATTTCATGAAGTCTGTGTTTTAAAGATGGTTTATTTTTTACTTTCGAATTCAAATTATTGTTTACTTGTACGACAATATACTACATTACAATCTTATTATTTTTGAAACACTATTATTATTCAAATAATTTTTTACAATAGATTTTGCTAACTCTTTGTTCTCTATGGGTGTTAAAATGGTTTTTAAAATTGAAATCTCTGTTTCTTGAAAAGATAAATTTGTAAAACCATAGCCAAAAACTTCATTTTCTTCAATCAAAACAATTCCATTTTCATTCACCTCTCTTCCCTTTAATTGTAAAATAAAATCTGTATGAGCAAATTCTTTTGTTGAAATTTTTTTCTTTTTTTTTAAATTATATTTAGGCTGTAAAGTTTCTAATTCTAAGTAATATTTTAATCTGGTAAATAATTCATTCCCTGTGAATTGAAATGTTATTTTCTCTAATCTCTCTTGAATTTTTTGAGCTCTTTTACCTTGTTTTAGAAACAGTTTATTTATTTCAAACTTTATATTGTGGCTTCTTCCAATAAAGATCACTTTTCCATCATCATTGTGTACATAAAAAACTCCCATTGCCTCTGGAGCAATCTCTAAAATTGAATTTAGTTTATCTTTAACATCTCTGTTGTCAAAGTATTTTATTGAATTTTGTATTATCTCTTTCTTGTGGTCTTTATCTAACAATAATTTAAATAATTGAACTGTGGCTAGGGCATCACCTGTAGCTCTGTGCCTATCGCTCATTGGTATCCCTAAAGATTTACATAACTTCCCTAAACTATAAGATTTTTCATCTTGTATTAATTTTCTACTCAATTCTACAGTGCAAATTGAATTTCTTTGATATTCATATCCTAATCTATCAAATTCAGTTTTTAAAATTCGGGTATCAAATTCCGCATTGTGAGCCACTAATATTGAGTCTTTTGTAATTTCAATAATTCGTTTAGCAACCTCGTAAAATTTAGGAGCATTTCTTAACATTTTATTATTAATACCGGTAAGTTGTACAACAAATTCTTGAATTGGTTTTTCTGGATTTACAAGGCTAATGAACTGATCTACAACTGTATGTCCATCAAATTTATAGATGGCAATTTCTGTAATGCCTTCCTCATTAAATTTACCCCCAGTAGTTTCTATATCTAAAATTACGTACAAATTTATTTCTATGTTAAATAGTTTCTAGACCCAAAAATAGAACTACCAACTCTAATCATGGTACTTCCGTTTTTGATAGCTAATTTGTAATCTCCACTCATTCCCATTGATAGTATTGAGAAATCTGGGTGTTGTTTTTTATGATGGTTGTATAATGTTTCTAATTCAGAAAATTCTTCATTTAAAATATTTTCATTTTTTGTAAAAGTTGCCATTCCCATAAAACCACAAATTTTTACATTAGTAAAGGTTTTTAGTTCTTCAGAGTATAAAATATTTGATACATCTGCTGGTGTTAACCCAAATTTTGTTTCTTCTTTAGCGATTCTTACTTGCAACAAACAGTTAATAACTCTATTATGTTTTTGTGCTTGTTTATTTATTTCCTTTAACGTCTTTAAGCTATCTACTCCATGAATTAAGTCCACAAAATGAGCCATATACTTAACTTTGTTTCGTTGAAGATGACCTATCATATGCCACTCTATATCTTTAGGTAGTGCTTCATGTTTTGTAACCATTTCTTGTATTTTGTTTTCCCCAAAAACTCTCTGACCAGCTTCATATGCTTCAAGTAAATCTGCGATAGGTTTGGTTTTGGAAACAGCAACAAGAACAATTTTTTCTGAAATTGATGTTTTAATTTTTTCTAAATTATCTTTAATATAATTCATAATTAAAATTCATACATGGTTAAACCACTCCTTAATTTAGGTTCTATATAACTAGTCTTTGGTGGCATTATTAGTTGTGCATCAGCTATATTTTTCATTTCATCAATAGTTATTGGTAACATACCGAAACCAATATCGAATTTACCATTATCAACTAAAGTTTTAATGGATAACATATCTAATTTATTGTTTCGATATCTTATTCTATCATTATTATCTAAGTTATCAATACCTAAGATAGGCTTTAAAATGGTTCTGTAAAGAATTTCTGCATCAAGTTTAGATAGTGCATCTTTATAAATATAGGCGCTTTTTCTTAGATATAATGAGTAAAATTTACCATCCAGATACATACTAAAATGATGTTTTTGAGAGGGTTTATAAAAACGTTTCCCTTTTTCTTCTATTCTGTAACTTTTATCTAATTCAATCAAAAATTCATCAATAGTTAATCCATTTAAATCTTTTACAAATCTATTAAATTCTGAAATTTTTAAATTTGATTCAGGAATAATATAACTCATGAAATAGTTATAGTTTTCTTTCCCGTTATGATCTTTGTTTTCTTTCTGTAAAGCTTTTTTTAATAGAGACGATGACGCACTTCTATGGTGCCCATCAGCAATGTATAGAGCCTCTTTTTTTTCAAAAAAAGAAGTAATTTTTTCTATATGAATTTCATCATTAACTAACCATAAACGGTGTAGCTTTTTATCTGTTGTTGAAAATTCGTATTCTGGTCTTTTTTCTTGTATAGTTAGTAGCAGTTTGTTGAAATTTTCATCATCTTCATAGGTAAGTAATACTGGTTCCGCATTAAAACCAGTAGTTTTTAAATAGCTTTCAAATAATTCCTCTCTTTTTTTTATAGTTCCTTCATGCTTTTTTATACACCCGTTAATGTAGTCATCAACTGCTGTTGCAGCAATAATTCCACAAAATGAATTGTGAGCATCTGAACTTTCATAGATATAAAAGGAATCTGTCGTGTCTTTAATAAAAATTTTATTTTCTTTAAATTCTTCATATCTATTGTGAATCATTTGGAAGCGTTGCTCACCAGTAAATTCTTGATGGTATTTATATCCAGGATTAATGATGTGTAAAAAAGTAAAAGGGTTAAACTCTAGTTTAGCATCCAACTCTTTATCTGTATATGCATCAAAAGATTTAGATGATACCAAAGCCACCTTATCTCTACTTGGTCTTACTGCCTTAAATGGTTTTACAATGGCCATTATTACTAGTTATTTTTCATCACAATTGCTTGAATTTATTATTAAATTCAATGATTGAAGTATTTTTTTATTCTTTTAATAACGCAATGATTTGTGTTGCCAATTCAGATCCTATTCTATCCTGAGCTTCAACTGTGGCAGCTCCTATGTGAGGTGTTAAAGATAATTCAGGATTCATTAGCAATTGTATTTCTGGTGAAGGCTCTTTTTCAAAAACATCTAAGCCAGCAAATTTTACTTTTTTTTCTTCTATCGCTTTTATCAATGCAATTTCGTCTACTACACCACCTCTTGCGGCATTTATAATACCAACACCTGTTTTCATTTTTGAAATTTCTTTTGGGCCAATAACATAATTTTCTTGAACAGGTACATGCAAACTAATAAAGTCACTTTCTTTTAATAGGGTGTCTAAATCTGTTGTTTCAATTGTAATGGTAATTTTCTGACCATTAAAAAACGCTATAGATATTGGTGCACTCTCGGTGAAATGGTCTGTGGCTAGAACTTCCATTCCAAGACCAAGTGCTATCCTAGCTACCTCTTGGCCAATTCTTCCAAACCCTACGATCCCAATTTTTTTACCTCTAAGTTCAGAGCCTAAAGCATATGCTTTTTTCAAATCTTTGAATCGAGAATCTCCTTCTAAAGGCATTTCTCTGTTAGATTGATGTAGAAAACGAACCATTCCAAAAAGATGGGCAAAAACTAATTCTGCAACTGAACTGGAGGATGCTTTAGGAGTATTAATTACATGAATTCCTTGATCTATGGCATAGTTTACATCTATATTGTCCATTCCAACACCACCTCTTCCAATTAGTTTTATACTAGGGCATGCATCTATTAATTCCTGTCGTACTTGGGTAGCACTTCTAACTAAAATACCATCTATTTGATGTTTATTAATAAAATTTTCTAGTTGAACCTGTGCTACTTTTGTAGTTATTACCTCAAATCCATTACTTTGAAGGGCTTCTATACCACTTTGTGAAATTCCGTCGTTTGCTAATATTTTCATCTTATGCTCTTCTTTCTAATTCTTGCATAGTGTCCACAAGTGCTTGAACACTGTATAATGGTAATGCGTTATACATACTTGCTCTGTATCCACCAACACTTCTATGACCGTTTAATCCATTAATTCTAGCTTCTTTCCACATGCTGTCAAAAAGTTCTTTTAAAGACTCATCGTGTAATGAAAATGTAGCATTCATAAAACTTCTGTCTTCTTTAGCTACAATTCCCTTAAATAGTGGATTTCTATCGATTTCTTTGTATAATAAATCAGCTTTCTTGTTGTTTACTTTTTCAATAAAAGAAATTCCCCCTAAATCTTTTAACCACTCTAATGTTAACATAGATACATAGATAGGAAATACAGCTGGTGTATTAAACATACTATCTTTACCTATGTGTACTTTATAATCTAACATAGAAGGGATTGTTCTTTGAACTTTACCAAGAATGTCTTCTTTTACAACAACTACGGTTGTACCAGCCGGTCCCATGTTTTTTTGAGCTCCAGCATATAGTAAATCAAATTTTGAAAAATCTAGTTGACGAGAAAAAATATCAGAACTCATATCACAGACTAGTGGTATATCCAATGATGGAAATTCTTTAATTTGAGTTCCGAAAATAGTATTGTTACTGGTGCAGTGAAAATAATCTGCATCTGAAGGGATGTTGTATTGTGTTGGGATATATGTGAAATTTTTATCTTTTGACGAGGCTACTTCTACCAATTCACCAAATAGTTTTGCTTCTTTGATGGCTTTATCTGACCAAGTACCAGTATTTAGATAAGCAGCCTTTTTATTTAATAGGTTGTAGGCAGTCATTAAAAATTGAGTACTAGCACCACCATGAAGGAATAAAACTTGATATCCTTTATTTTCAAGTCCTAATAATTCTAAGGTAAGTAGTTTAGCATTTTCTATAACATCTACAAAAGGTTTGCTTCTGTGAGATATTTCAAGTAAAGAAAGATCATCATTATTAAAATCAATGACTGCTTTTGAAGCTTGCTGCAAAACCTCCTCAGGTAAGATGCATGGTCCGGCGCTAAAGTTGTGTTTTTTCATTGTAACTATATTTTCAAGTGGTAAATTTCCTAAATTTTAATCAATTTTTTGTCTTTATAAATTAAATTTTAGATAAAAATTCAATGGTATTGACTCCGTCTGCGTAGTCCCATAATTTTGGATGTTGTGTTTGACCAAATTTTACTTCATTTTCAATAAAGTTATTGGCTACAATGCATTGAATATTTTCAGATTCACTAAGAATTTTTAATTTTAAATCAGTTAAATTATCATAATATTCATAAAAAACAGTAGCTATGGGAGATGCAAAGTTTGTGTCTTCTTTAATCATTAAAAATCCATTTTCTAAAATAGAAAATTCACTCATTAAGTAGACTGCCTTGTTGTAATCGTAATTATTGGCATATTTTGCATTATTTATAATAGGGTGGTAAGTATACATGCCTTTAAAAAATGCATCAAAATCATACCCTTTTGGCACGAATAATTTTGATACACTTCTACAGCCTAGACCAAAATATCTAAAAATATCTTCACTAAGGTTTTCTAAATCTTCTTTGGTTTCTTTTCCAGTTATTACGGCAACAGAATTTCTATTCTTACGTATTATAGATGGTTTGTTCTTAAAGTAATACTCAAAATATCGAGTTGTATTGGTACTTCCAGTGGCTATTACAGCATCAAAGTTTTTTATTTTTTCTTCAGTAAAAGAGATTTTTCCTTTTAAATTTTCTTCAACATACTCTAAGTATTTTGCCAAATATGGAATAAGATGCTTATCATTTGAAGATTGTTTTACTAGGACTGAATGCCCACATATTAATACAGACAAAAAATCATGAAAACCAACCAAAGGTATATTTCCAGCCATAACTATGGCAACAGTTTTTGATGATTTTTCAACTACATTCTCATTAGAAATCCATTGATTTAAATTTTTATGTGATAGGGCAGAGGTCCAATTATCTATAGAAAAAAGTATAGCTTCTTTAGTAAACCAACTGTTCTGTTCTTCTGCTAATTTTATTTGATGGATAAATCCATCAAAAAATAGATCATTGAATGGAACTGTTGGTGATTTTTCAATTTTATTTGTAGAGAACTGACTTAAAAAATTACCCAATACTACAAAAGCATCAATTCTATTTTGAATACTACTCATTATTTTTGGTTGCTACCTTTTTTGAGGTTATTTTTGCACTGCAAAGTTACACAAACTAAAGAGAATAAAAATGGCTATCATCATAACAGACGAATGTATAAATTGCGGGGCTTGTGAACCCGAATGCCCTAACACTGCTATTTATGAAGGTGCAGATGATTGGAAGTTTTCAGATGGAACAGACTTAACTGGAGATGTAATTCTTCCTAATGGGAATGCAATAAATTCTGATGAAGAACAGGAGCCTATTTCTGATGAAATATATTATATAGTAGCAGATAAGTGTACAGAATGTGTTGGTTTTCATGAAGAGCCCCAATGTGCTGCAGTTTGCCCTGTTGATTGTTGTGTGCCCGATGAAGACAATGTTGAGACTGAAGATGAACTTTTAGGTAAACAAAAATTTATGCATCAAGATTAAATCAAAAAAATAGATCATATCAAATCCCGATTTTTCGGGATTTTTTTTGTGATAAAACAATTATATTTGCAACCGAAATTATAAGATTTATGAAAGCTGGAATTGTAGGATTACCAAACGTTGGAAAATCAACCTTATTTAATTGTTTGTCCAATGCGAAAGCACAAAGTGCAAATTTCCCATTTTGTACAATAGAACCAAATATTGGTGTAGTTAATGTACCAGACACTCGTTTGGAAAAATTAGAGGAATTAGTAAATCCAGAAAAAGTGATTCCTGCTACTGTAGAAATTGTAGATATCGCAGGCTTAGTCAAAGGAGCAAGTAAAGGAGAGGGGTTAGGAAATCAATTTTTAGCCAATATTCGTGAAACAGATGCTCTATTACATGTACTGAGATGTTTTGATAATGATAACATTATACATGTAGATACTTCAATTGATCCAGTTAGAGATAAAGAAACAATCGATATAGAGTTACAACTAAAAGATTTAGAAACTGTTCAGAAACGTTTAGAGCGTGTTAAAAGAACTGCAAAAACAGGAAATAAAGAAGCTCAGGCAGAATTAGTTGTTTTGTTAAAAATTGAAGAAACTTTATTACAAGGAATTTCTGTAAGAGCTATTGATTTTTCTGAAAAAGAGCAGGAATTTATTGCTCCATTACAGTTTATTACTTCAAAACCTGTTTTATACGTTTGTAATGTTGATGAAAATTCAGCAGTAACCGGAAATGGGTATGTAGACCAAGTAAAAGAGGCGGTAAAAAATGAAGATGCGGAAGTTATTGTTTTAGCAGTAGGAACAGAAGCAGATATTACAGAATTAGAGGATTACGACGAGCGTCAGTTATTCCTAGAAGATATAGGACTAGAAGAGGCAGGCGTTTCTCGTTTAATTCGTTCTGCTTACAAATTATTAAACCTTCAAACCTATTTTACTGCAGGTGTGAAGGAGGTAAGAGCTTGGACAATTCAAATTGGAGCTACCGGACCACAAGCAGCTGGAGTTATCCATACTGATTTTGAAAAGGGTTTTATTCGAGCAGAAACCATCAGTTATGAAGATTATGTAACTTTTGGAACAGAAGCTAAGGTAAAAGAAGCTGGAAAAATGAGAGT
>Ga0209335_10000683_pt1 | contig 40729 bp, 35 predicted proteins | sample COG_09_FD_184753 | JGI IMG/M metagenome (GOLD analysis project Ga0209335, IMG submission 184753) | Pelagic Microbial community sample from North Sea - COGITO 998_met_09 (SPAdes) (version 2) | ecosystem: Environmental > Aquatic > Marine > Neritic zone/Coastal water | place: Helgoland, sampling...
AGAAGTTGCAAATGCAACGCCTCCACTCGCTCCTCCTGTACCCCAACAACAACAACAACAACAACAACAACAACAACAACAACAACAACAACAACAACAACTCCCTCAAAGAAAGATGATTCCAAACCCACAGGACGTGAATAAAGCGGCGTCTATTGCCTCGGAAAGAGCTCTGATAGACGCCAAGAAAGCCATCTCTGTGCGTTTAAAGTTTAAAAGCAAAGAAGGAGGAAAAGGAGATAAAAAGAAAGACGATTTCTTTCGGACGGCCAAGGACGTGCTCGAAACGTTGATGCCGTTTCACGCGTTCGCCGACCAGAGAGGTTTGTTTCAGTTTGACCCTTCTTTTCCTTCTTCTTTGATGGTCGACGACGACGAAGACAATAAAAACAAGAACGCGAGGAGGAAGAAGTTGCGACTGTTGCGCGAGGCTGTCGGGATGTTAATAGCCGAGAAGGAAGGATTCAGCACAAAAGAAGAGGAAGAAAAAGAAAAAGAGGAAGACAAAAAGGAAGAAGGAGAGGAGAGGAAAGCGAGTGAGAACAACGAAAACGAACAGAAAGTAAAGAGAAGACGACTGAATGAAGCTTACGCTTTGCTCACGGAAGAGAACGTTTTACGTAGCGGGTTTGCGTTTCGTATGAATAGAGTTGATGACGGTTTGCTTAAAGAGCTTCGAACACTACACAAAGGACTCGAAGTGTGCGAACAAAGTTGCGCGCGGTTGCAAAGACACTCAGACGAAGATTCAACGTCGGCGAACGTTTTATCCAAAGCCGAAGAGTTCTTAATAGAACGTCTCGTATCCGAGGAAACTCGAATTGTTCTCGATGCTAAATCGAGCGAGCTCCGTAAAATAGCTCAAGAAGAGCGGCAAAAGATGGCCGATGTGCGCAAAGCCGAAACGGCATTTGCGCTCGCATCAAAAGCTGCCGCTGCTGCGCAGCAACAACAACAAATACAATTGCGCTTTCAACAACAACAACAACAAATACAACAACAACAAATACAACAACAACAACAACAAATACAACAACAGCAAACGAATTAGTAGCTAGAAACTTTTCGATTTTAGTAATATAAGCGCATATAGTAAAAAAATAAATTAAATGGAGTTGGGACTAATAATAATGAGTTATGAAGCCGCTGCTTTCTTCTTTCGCGCCTTCCATTCCGCGTAGCTTTCGTTCGCTTTTGGCGTTTCCGCACTTTCGCGCAACGTGAACTGTCGAGAAAAAGATGGCGACGAAACATAAACCTTCGTTTTGCTGTTATCTGTGGATGAAGGCACCGAAGAAGCAAGATTTCCCAACGTCGACGACGTGTTGTTGTTCTCCTCCTGGTTCATAGATCGTTGTTGCAAGAAGCTCGAGCCACCTTCTTTCAGGCCTTTAACATAGAGCTCTTGTTTTGATTTTATCTTTTGAGAAAACATTCGTAAAATTTGCCTTAAGCGCACCGAAGCTATGATGACTTGAATTGGCCCTCCTTCGTACGGTTCGTCGTTTTCATCTCTTTTCCCGTCTCCTTCGCCTTCGTTGTCGTCATCGTCGTCATCATCTTCATCAATTTCCTCGCCGTGAGCAAACGTAAAACGCTCTAGTAGAATAGCCACGAATAAGTTTCCAAAAAGGAATATCGATAGAACGACGTAGATCACGAAGAAGAACGCACTGGCAATATCCGGGGAACATTTTGGCTCAGAACCCGGCTCCGGTGCATCAACCGAGAAGCAGTCTTCCTTCACGTACAAGTCGTTAAAGAAACCTTGCCAATTCCCTGAAAACGCGATGAAGAGCGCCGTAAACGCGCGCTGAAAGTTGCTAAAATTCGAGTACTCGCCAATGGCGTTACCATCGAAAGGACCGGTATCGTTTCCAAACAAAGATACGCCAAGGCACGAGAATATGAAAATTACCAACAACGATAACGCGGAGACGTTAATCACTCCGGGTATGGCAGAGACTGCGGTAAGCACAAGCGTTCTCAAACCTTTGAAAACCTGTATTACTTTCAAAAGCCTGAAGAAACGAACCATTCGAATAATATTTGACGGGAGAATACCCGGTAAAATAGCGCCAAGCCCACCGCTCCACGCGACGACAAAGTCAATCTTATTCCACATGGACTCCCAATACAAGTACCATCCCATACCAATGATGAGAAAAAGAGATTCAAAGCAATACCAAACAGTAAATATATACCCAGCGTACGATTGGAAATCCATCTCAGCTTGGCTTCCGTTCGCGCGATATGCAATCAACACAAACATATTCAGCACGATCATGGTGATTGAAAGTTTATCGAACCAATCCGTTGCGATAATTGAGTGAACTTTCTTGCGCATCGGGTTCTTCGGAACAATTTTTCGCCAGCGATTCGTGTGCACGCGATTTGCAATCAACATGGCTTGTTGCCACTCTCGCTGCTTCTCTGTCGTTAAAGTGACGCCGGCGCTCGCCAAGGTTGTAAAATTATCAACTAATGCACTCACAAAAAGGTTCGCCCACAACATCATGGCAAATAGGATTGAAAAGACGAAAAATGCAGCGGCACCTTTGTTCGCGTCTCGTTCTGGTGCCGTATCGTCACCGGTAGAATCCATGGCTACGTACATGATATCTTGCCAATTATCGCCGGTGGAAATGATGAATATTGTGATAATAGCTTGGCCGATGTTATCGAAATTGAAGCGGTTAGCTCGCCACACGCCACCCTGTTCGAGACACGCTGCTTTGTCTAAGTTACTCTTCTCAGTGAGCGGGTCGATTGTATCCTCGCCGCCAGCTAACGTGCACGAAGCCATTTGTCCGAGAAATAGTTCCATACCTGTGATGCCTAAAACAATCATCATCCCAAAGCCAATTATGCACACGTATTTAATGGCAGGAAGAGATTGCAGGATCACGGTGATGACCAATTTCAAACCCGGGAGCCTTTGAATCGTTCTCAACGGTCTCAATACGCGCAGAATACGAAGCGTTTTGACAGGAATCGCGTCTCCGACCGCGTACGTGACTAAAGATGAAAGCACGACGAAGCAATCGAGGCGATTGAAGCCTGTCTTTAAATACGCACCGGGACCTTTCCAGATGCCATAGCCAATCATTTTTAACACCATTTCCAAGGTGAAAACAGCGTTAAAAATGATATCAATCAAATTGTAAGCGTCGTCAACTTTCGTGCCTGCAACAGGCCATCTTTGCGTGTTCGTCGCCATCATCGCCGAAGAGGCAATAATCAAGAGTAAAATGAGCGTATCAAACCAGAAATTCGTAGCAATTTTCAGGCATATCCATCGAAAAGAACCCCAGCCCGTGACTGGATCAATTGCAAGATATTTACGTATTTGTTGACAGTTATCTTCGCAAACATCGCGCATTTGCGGGCTCATCAATCTTTCCGGCGCGCGCATAAAGATTGGTTTTACAAAATCCGGATTCATCTTTTCCTGATCAAACTTAACCCAAATATCGTCTGAATCCATCACGTTACAACGCAAGGACATAGCGCGCGGTATCGTTCTTACATTTTCGAGTTTTTCGCTCAAGTGCTCACGTGCGATTTTCAGTTCTTCCTTCGCTTGCTTTACTCTTCTTTCGCGATAACACGTTAATCGTTTTCGGGCGCGCACCACGTGACCTGGTCTCAAAGACTCTTGGATTTTCAGACTCTCCTCGGTATGGTGCGCGAATCCGATCGAGACGAGCCATTGTCGGACAACGGCAACTTCTTGGACCGAACGCTGTACTCTTGATTCGTTATCGTCTCGACCAAAATCTGCAGCTGACAATTTTTCTTTCTTCGCCTTGGCTCTTCTCTTCGCAGCGTAATAATGCTCCCCGTTTTCATCGTCGTCGGTGGAATTTTCTTCTTCGACAAACGTCTTCCCGAGCGTGGACTGGGAAGACGCGCGCTTTCGAATTTCTTCGATGACACTTGTCGAGCCTTCCTCGTGAAATTCACCTTCTTCTATTAAAAATGTCTCCGACGCGATCGCGTCAATCAGAATACCGAGAATCAACGCCAAGACGGCGGTGGTGATGAAACACCAGATTATCATATAAATGCCGGCGGCGATATTCGTTACTTTCATAGAGCTCCAAGCTACTTCAAATGTATTCTCACCAGTTGACACTGCAAATAAGGTTATCAAAGCTGATCCAAAGTTTTTAAAACTCAAGCGCTCTTCGTCGAAACTTTCTCTCGCCGCGAACAGTTGCACTCCGAGAATCGCGAAAATTGCCAAGAACATGAGCCACACGAGTAAAAACACCCACATGTTTTGCGTCGCCGAAATCGCAGAGTTTGCGATTTTCGAAAACTCCGCGTTATTTCGCACGATTTTGAGCGTTCTTAAAATACGAAACACGCGGAATACTCTGAGAAAAGATAAATCGACTGGTGTACCGCCTTCTTCATCGCCTCCTGAATTTGACATCCCGTAGGTCAACGAGAAATCGATGATGCTCACGAGCACTACAAACCCATCCAATTTGTTCCAGTTATTCTTCCAGTATCGCACTACTCCTAATCCAATGTGTTTGAGTACGAATTCAAAGAGAAAGATGCCCGAACACGTGAGGTCTATGATCAATTCGACATCCTTGAACGAATCGGTTTTATCCACGTGATTAGCGCACATCAATCCCGTGTTCACGAGAATTGTAAACGTGATAAAGTTTTGGAAGATTGGATGATTGGTTAAATCTAAAATCATCTGCCTCGGTTTGTGCGCGCACGCGTGTTCTAGTTGAGGGTACGCTTCCTCCGGCTCCAGAGATTTCTCGTGCGCCTCTCGCAACTCTTCCATCTCTTTCTCGTGCGCTTCCGGATCATCGTCTTCTTCGACTTCACCCAACGTAGCGCAAATGACCGCGGTAAATAACTGAAACACGAAGAACCCACCTAGAACGGCGACGGCGCAAAAGTACGACATGGCGGGAACGTACCCCGCCGTGTTCGCGACTGGCCACGCGAGTTCGTTCCAACCGTCAATTGTGATCACGTGAAGAACGATAAACATCCCGCGAGCAAAATTGTCGAAATTCAAGTAATTATCAAACGGTGAAACGCCAGAATCGCAGCAATACACGTTTGATTCGACACCATCGAGCAGAGTTGCGTTTTTTACAAGCGTGTCGACATCACTGTTCAAACATAACTCCTCGTCGCCGGGTACACCGCCATCATCATAGCGCGATATGCTCACACCGTCTACAGTTCCGTAATTTGACACGAGAAATGAACATCTTTCTTTCGGGTCACCTCCTAAATTTGCAACGTCTTCATAGTTACGTCCGCTCATAATCGTGCCAAAAAGCATGACGCCCATAACCGTGGCTAAAATGACGAACCACAGAAGCAAGAGTACTACGTCTATCATCATCGGTAAGGCTTTTTCTGCGGTATCCATCACCATTCTTCCCGCTTTATACTTACTCAGCGCTTTGAGCGGTTGGAAACATTTCATTAATCTCAACGTCGTGATCCATCCGCCTCCGTCTAAAATGACGTCCAAGATACCGGTGATGACGATGAACAAATCAAACACGTTCCAATACGACCACATGTACGAGTCTGGTCCGTTGAGTAAGAATCCGTACGCTACTATTTTAACGATAGCTTCCAAGCCGAACAAAATTAAGAACGCGTTTCCTAACCAAAACGTGACATCTTTTGGAATGTGTGGCTTCGTTCCGTACATTTCCACCCCTCTATCTGGAGTATCCAACGCGACAATGACGCCGTTCAAAATCACGACGAATAAAATCGCGCGCGAAAAGTATATCGAGTTTGCAACTTTACTGCACATTTTCCGAACCGGATTCGAGGCTTGTAAAAAGCCGAGAGATCGGTCAAAGTTGAGTTTGTTCGACCTGTTGTTATTATATGTATGCATATATATACAAGTGTGTGTAAAGAAGAAGACAATGTGAGTCGAATGGTGAGCTAAGCCATGTAAACACCGAGAACAAACACCGCGTGAACGTAGGTTTTCATTTTTTGGTCCGTTTGTTTGTTTGTTTTTTCGGGAAGAATTGAGAGAAAAGCGAATTGAACAATGCGCGTGTCTACCGCTGCTGTCTGACGATGAAGAAAGACGATGGGAAGACACTTCGAGCGCGACTGGACGGCGAGACAGAGAGAGCAAAAGAATAAACACGCTACGAAAACGCACACTGTTTCTTTGATGGACGTTTTCTTCTTCTTCTTCTTTCCCGACGACGACGACGGGGACTTGTTGTTGTTGTTGTTTTTCCCTTCCTCATCGGCTTTGAAACCTTCGTTTAAAGTGTATCCTCCTCCCTTTTTATCTTTCGTCGTCTTCTTTCCCTCGTATCGTTCGTCGTCGTCGTCGTCGTAAGAGTACGATCTGTTTTCGTCATCATCACTCGACGATGATGGCATCGTCGATGGCATCTTTTATTATATATATTAATAAATAATTAAAGACGCCTTTGCGAGGATGAAGATGGGCTTTGGGTGTGATGACAGAAGAGTGAGGAAAGAATTTTGATTTTGGGGTTGAGGACTCACATGAAAATTCAACAGGAGTGAGTGTTCAAGGACACACCACACTTTTTAATTAAGAAGTTCATTAGTCTCAAAATCGCTAAGATGATGATAGAACGACTACACGCAACGAAGCAATCACACGCACACCTCCCCGCGTTATTTTTGCGCAAACATCCGTTCCGTCCTTCGCTCTTTCGTTCTCGCGCTTTGTTTTCGTCGTCGAGAAAACGAAGCAGCAAAATTAGAACGGAAAAAGTAGTTGAAACAAAAAGCAGTGATGATGATGATGAAAAGAGTAAATACGATGAACAGAAAAGGAAACGATTGAATCACATGCCGTGGTTGTACGACATCGAGAAGCATAAAACGTTCGCCAAAACGTGGCAGAAAGATGTGCAGGAAAAGCTTATGGAATTGGAGACCGTAGAGTTTATAGGAGACGACACGTTTATGGCCGACGTGAATGTGAACGTCTTTGCCGAGAGAGGAAGAAAAATTGTGTTTCATAATAACTGTCGCATAGCAGCGAACGTATATTTACACGGGCCCATAGAAGTAGGGGAAAACGTTTCGATCAATCAGCACTGTCACATGGAAGGACCCATCGTGATAGGGAGCGATTCGAGGATAGGCCCGTCCACTTCTATTTTCGCCTTTAACCACAACTTCGACGAGTCAGAAACACTCATTCGCTCACAGAAAGTAAAATCAGAAGGAGTACACATTGGAGAGGACGTGTGGATAGGCGCAAACGTTTCAATCGTCGATGGTGTGACTATAGGCGCACACTCCGTCGTCGGCATTGCATCAGTTGTTACGAAGAATATTCCAGAGTATGAGGTATGGGCAGGCAATCCGTGTAAAAAAATAGGCGAACGCAAGCGACCCCCCCCTCGGGAATGAAAAAGAGTACTCGTAGTTTTACAGAAGATACATTACCATGGTACATCTAATATCAATACATATTCTAATCTAAACTAGCCTAAAAATTCTTCTACCGACGCTTTCGGCTCGGCGTACAAGAAATCTTCGTCATCCGCATCGAAGGAAGCAAAGGCAATACTTGAGAGCTCGTTTTCTAAATCCTCTCGAAATTTTTCGTCTCGCGTGATGATGTTGAGCTCTTGAAATTGACCAAACGAGCGCTGTCGCATGTTGCAACTCCCTAAAGAAGCGATGCCTACGTCTGGATTCGTCGTACTTTTCGCCACGAAAGCTTTGGCGTGTAACATTTCCGGTAACAATTTGATCGACAGTCGAGGCGCGGACGTTTTCGATCTCAATTTAATCAACTCGTGAACTTTTTTCAATTTTGCCAACGCTTTTCTGTTCGCGTCGTGATACACGTTCGGGAAACACGGCATTAAGATTGTCACGTTCGCGTTTCGGTCGATGATTTTGCGAATCATCGCAACTCCGGAGGAATCTAAGTACGCTATAGAAAACGTGTAATCGTCAAACTGTCTATCGTTCAAAATCTCCTCGAACGACTTCTTGACGCCAAACGTGCCCGGGAAATTTTTTATTCGTGGAAACGCCCAAGCTAAAGGACAAAAACCGGTTGGATTGTTCGAGACAAACTTGGTGTGAATTTCCTCTTTATTCTTTGCATCTTTCTTTCCATTTGGCCACCGCAACTTCTCAAACAACTTTGACGTCGACAACGACGACAAAGAAGGAGTAAAAGAAGCACCAGAGGATACTGAACTTTCCAACGCTTCGACGAGCGTTTGGCCTTGGACGAGAACCGTGAAATCGCGCCAATTCTCAAATCGATCTCCGATGTTAATGCCACCTAACATTCCGGTGTACTCGCCATTATTCTTTCGTTTAAACGTCGCGAACTTCGCGTGCGTTGGAATCGTGCTCTCTAAAAGCTCAAACTCGTTCGCGTTGTTCCGCTCTTTTTCCAACTCTCGCAACTTTTCGACCAAAGTCGTCGACTGTTCGCACCACCTCGTGAACTTTGACACAGCGGAACCGTCAACTTTTACGCGAACCGATACGCCTCGATTACACGCGTTCGATAAACTTTCAATTACTTTTTCGGTCGATTTACCGTGCTCAAACACGTAAACGCTAAGTTGAATCTCATCTCCTCTGTTCGTGTCGTTTATTTCTCGGGTCAAGTTTTCGATGCTTCTCGAATACCCGCTGACGAGTGTAATTTTATTTTTCGTGTTGGTGTTGTTTCTCACGGTCAACTCCTTCTCGAACTCGCGCGCAACCATCGAGGATTGAATTTCACGCGTCTCTCCACCTCTTAAACGCTTCCCTTCTTCGTTTGGAGAGACAGACGTCTTCTCAATCGCGAACGATGATGATGATGATGATGATGATGATGATGACAAAGCTCCGTTTACGCTTCTTCGGTTCAAACTTCTTTGAAGAGGATGCCTCGCAAAATTCGCGCCTCTATTTTTTCTTCCATTCCATTTCCCATCGATCGCAGATGAAAAAGTTAACGACGACGACGACGACGAGAAGGATGTAGAAGACATCATCGTCTTCCAACGCGCGAACCGATCGGTACTCTCTGTGTGTGTAAGAGTTACAGAGAGAGTGAGATTTTGGGTTCGTTTTTTGGCGTCTTAAAAGTGATTAATATCTTTGCTTTTTGTGGATCCACCGTGGCAAAGATTCTGTTTGTTTTGTCTTTTTTCGTGCTCGAAGCAAAAATACTATTATGGCGTCGTATATCGCATTCTTATTAAAACAAAAATCTGGGTAAGCTAAAAGATGGGAAATCGAAGAACGATACGCTCGACGCAGGTTCTTCTTCTGCGACTGCAGTGGGTGGAGTAGTGGACGAAGGAGTCACCTTCGTCGGTGTCGTTGCTACTGTTGCAGCTCTCGGACTCGTCCCGTTTTTACTGGCTACTACCGTTGGTTTCACCGGCGGCGTCGCCGATAATTTCAAGGCGACTGTCGCCGTTTCCAATTTCCCGGAAGTATCCGGTCGAAACGTGTGGAACTCGTTTTCAAAAATCGTTTCTACGCCAGGATAATGCACCGCAGCCTTGTCAATCAGTCTGCGCAACTCGCGCACGTGATCTAAAGTTTCCTCGTACCGTTCGGATGTCTTCTCCACTAAGAATATCACCTCGCGTTCTCTCGTGTAATTTTTCTCCGCCGCCTCGTACGACTCGATGGCGTGCATCTCTTTCAACTGTTCGATTTCAAATTCGTGTTCTAACTTCATTCGATTCGCGCGATCTCTATAAAACTCGATTTCCTCCGTCAATTTCTCCGTCGTCGTTTCGATTTCTTCCGTTAACGTTTGTTTCATCAACTCGAACGTTTCCTCGCGTTCGGTTTCGATTCTATTCAACTCGCTCAAATATTTCTCTTTCAGTTCGAGCAAGTCTTCTTCGTGCACTTTGTTAATGTCCGCTTTGAACTCTTCCACGTGTTGTTCCTTTTCTAACATTTTCTTCATGTCTCTTTTTTCCGTCTCTTGTATTTGTTTCAGAAGCAATTCGATTCTTGTTTCGTTCCTTTTCAGTTTCTCATTGGCTTCGTCCAACTCTTTTCTCAAAGCGTCCATCTCTTGTACTTTTTCTTTAAACTCCACCGCTTTCTTATACGTCTTCTCCTCCGCTTCTATGGTTTCTTTGAGCTCTTCCTCTGTCTTTTGTAACTCCATTTGCAACTGCTCCACCATCTCTTCCGCGTCTAATCTCATTTTGGTTTCCTCGTCGAGCAACTCTTTCAAAGAGTCGAGCTCGTCTCTTAACTCCGACAATCGGTTCCCGATCGGTCGGACGTTTTCGCCGTTGGCTTCATCGTCTTCACCGGAGAAGTCTGATTTCGTTGAAGTCATCGTTGTTGTTATTGTTGTTGTTGTTGTATGTGGAGAGATGTTTAGTACTGTTTGTTTATGGGTATTATATTTCTGTTATCACAAGAATTGATTACAGCAACAACTGCGTACTGAATGAGCGGTGTGACGACGTTTCGCCTGTTTTTTTCTTATTTTTTGTCCCCCGCGTCAATCGGTTGTGTGTGTGTGACATTTAACGAACTGTTTCGCCGCCAAAGAAAAAAAGCACACACACTGCTCTGTTGTACTTAAAATCTTATGCGCGCGCCCTTTCGTTAACAGACAAATAATAACAACAACAAGAAGAAGAAGAAAATGGAAAAGAAACTAGAGTACGAGGCGTTACCACAGAGAGGACCGAGAAGGAGAAAGAAGAAGAATAAGAATGTTGAGAATGTCGAGAACGAAGACGATGAAGACGAAGAAAACGAGAAGAAGAGAGCGAAAACAAACGACAAACCCATGAAGAAGAATGTGGTGGTGATGATGATGAACACCACCAACGAGGGCGAATATGATGGGGATGCTAATGATGGGGATAAGAGGACGAGAACGGGCGCGAATGCAACAACAACAGCAACAACAACAACAGCGTGTTTTCTTTCGACAGAACCAATCGTGAGCTACGACACCACCGCTGCAACTAAAAATCAATACGAATACAAAGACCACACGGCGGATATTCAAATCAAAAGCTGGGGCGACTCCATCACCACCGCGTTCGCTTGGTCAGCTCTGGGAATGTTCGACTACATGACGCCACTTCATAATATATCGGAAACGCCGAAAGTGTATAGAAAATTTGAGTGCTCCGCGCACGACTTGAAGTCGCTCTTATTCGCATTCTTGGACGAGTTGTTGTTCGTGTTCCACACGGAGAGTTTAGTGTGCACGAAAATCCAAATCAACGAGTTTCGAGAAAATAAAGGAAATCTAGGAGAAGAAGTAAATCGATGGACGATTGAAGGTATCGTCGCGGGAGATTTGTTCGTCGATGGCGTGCACGAACAAGGCACGGAAGTCAAGGCGATTACGTATTCGGAAATGCAAATTCACGTCGCAGAGGATGGTTCAACGGAGGTGTACGTGATAGTAGATATATAAGAAATAATGCTCGTAATTGCACTCGTTACGGTAGTTCATAGTAAACAATCGTCTTCACCTTCTTTAAGCGACGATGCTTGGCATGACTTTTGCTTCTATGACTGCAACGATGCGTTTCAACCAATCGATTTTGCTTTCCTTTTCGAGAGGGAATAAATGGTTACCGCCTTGTACAATTTCGAGCGCAAACGCGCCGGTTGTCATCGTTTCCCATTTTTCGACCATACTTTTTGAGATCATTCTGTCGTTCGTGCCATGAAACGCAGTCACGTCTGAGGTGAACGTCTTCTCCTTCAAATCGTTCTCGTAGCTATCAAAGAGACAAAAATCCGCGCGCATGAGCGGATGGTAAATCTTCCAGATGCCAGTGAACACCACTTCTTGAACGTCCCATCGACGACATTCGTCTTGAAACTCTCGTTCGGATAAGTGCTTATTTTTGCGCCAAGGCTTGTCTTTGTCCTCAATCGTCGGCGCTGGGAAGTTTGAAAGGAAAAAATGTAGCGGCTCATTGACGCCGTATGTGCTTTTCAAAACGTCCACGAGTTGTACCGCAAGCCAGCATCCCACGGAATGACCGACGACGACGTACGGCACGTCTCGCAATTCGTTCGCGAGCGTTGGTGCAATTTCTCGAATAACCGTTTGTATTTTCGGCTCGTTCCACGGTTCGTTACGTCTGGATCCTCTTCCCGGTAATTGCACCGACAACAACTCCGCTTTGTAGTTCTTACAAAACGTCAACAGAGGAGACACGATTCGTCGCTCCCCCAAGCCTTCGTTCGTGAACAAGTCCTCTGCATTTCCCGCGTTGGCGAAACAAATCACTCTCAGATTTGGTCTCTCCGGAGCTCTGATTTGTGTACCACTTCTCTGTAATCCAGGGAAGAGTTTCTTGAACGTGACTTCATCCCTTTGTTGATCAACATCACTCATCGTTTTCTTATGATTCCGAAAAAAAAATTGGCGTTACTTTTACGTACTTTTAACTTTGACGACGATTTTTGTTTGCTTGGAAAAAAGGGAAAAAGAAACAATGTAACGACACATCTTCTTCTCATCGTCGTCCTGAATCATCATCATCATCATCATCATCATCATCATCATCATCATGTTAATCATCCTCTCCCCTGCGAAGACGCTAACCGTCCCGAAATCGCTCGCGAAGAGTTTGAAAACATCCACGCCATCCATGCAGAAAACGATGGAGATTTTATTGAGCGAACTGAGGAAAATGAGCGCCAATCAACTCGCGTCTACTTTGGAAGTCTCGACTGCGATTGCCAACACGAATTTGGAGAGATACAAAGTTTGGGAAAAGCAAACGGAATACCCGTGCGGGTTCGCTTTTGATGGACCAGCTTACAAAGGATTATCGTGCTCTTCGTTGAACGAGAAAGAGCTGAATTATTTACAGACTCATTTGCGGATCGTCGATCCTTTGTACGGTTTATTGAAACCGTTAGATTTGATAAAACAATACAGGCTGGAGATGAAGACGAAAGGGTTGAAAGCAACCAAAGATACGAAAGGCGGGTTAGCTGCGTTTTGGTCGAAAGAAATGACCGAGAGCTTGATTAGAGATTTGGACGAGCAAGAACGAACGAGTAGTAGCAAAAGTAGCGATAGTAAAAAAGAGCAGCGTTTTATTCTCAACGTGGCCTCTCAGGAGTATTCAAAGGTTCTGGACAGAAAGTTGCTCGAAGAGAACAACGTGGAAGTTTTCGACATGGTCATCGAAGGTTCGACGTTCGACGCCAAGTTTGGTCGAGGCTGTGCCGCGCGATATTGCGCGAAAGTAAATGCAAAAACCAGGGATGATTTGAAGAACTTCACTGGGAGTGATTTGGACGGAAGCAAAACGTGGAAACTGAACGAGAAATCCGCCAAGACCGTGGAAGGAAAATCCATGTGCTTTTCCTTTTCGAAGAACGAATCAGGAGGTCCGGCGCTCAAGAAGCAAAAGAAGTAATACTTTTATGTATTTTTGAAATCAACGCGCGGCAAACTGATATTCATACAAAATCTAATTCTCGTTGTCGCTCTGAGCCATTCACTGCGTTACACATCCACTCTACGGCTTCTTTTATGCCTACTCCGGTAAACGCGCTCGCACCCATCACTCTCTTTGCAATCGGCGTCGCCGAAGCGTCTTCTTTCTTCTTTTTCTTCTTCTTCGTATTATCGAGGATACCATTCTTCGCGAGCGATGTCGTTGTTGTCCCGTCTGTTCTTCCATCTTTACTAGTGGTATCGTTGCTATTACTATTCAAAGCGCTGTGTTCAAACGCCGTTTTCACCATCGTCAATCCTTCCGGTCCGCTCTCGTCTATTTTATTCGCCACAATCAACACCGGCGCGTTTTGCAAATCTGTGTTCGCCAACATTCGATTGCACACCACTCTCGCGTCGTCTATTCTCGTCTCGTCCGTGGAGTCGACGAGGAAAAAAATCCCGTGCGATTCTCGATAATACTTCAACCAAATCGGTCTCAATCTTTCCAAGCCTCCTAAATCCCAAAACGTCCACTGGACGCCCAGAAAGTCTTCTATTTTCGCGACGTTTAAACCGACGGTTGGTTTGATGTGTTCTTTTGGAATCGGTTGCAAATCGCTAAACATTTCCTTCATTTTCTCCAACATGGAGGTTTTCCCGGACGAGTCTAAACCTACGATTAAAATCCGCATCTCCGGTTTCGAAAACGTCCACCCTTCGCACAAGCCGTGTATGAGATAGGTAAACATTATTCTTTAAATAAGATATTTTATGCTTGTGTTATTATGGTGTGTTTTGCTGCGTGTGTGAATCGTTTCGTTCGAAAAAAGGGGGGAAAACGAACGAAAAAGAGGGACAACACACACACGCACTCCTTTGCTTTGTTTGTGGGACTGGCCTGGCTCTTGATTGGTTAAAAATGGGGTCAGCGCTTTTTTCGTTGTTGTGTTGTTTTGTGAGTTCATCACTCCATCATCATAAAAAACAAAACTCTTGTCCCACCCGCCGGCACTTACATATATACTCTTCTCCATCACACAGACAGACAGATACGCGGCAGTTTCGAACTCGATCGGTTCGCGCGAAAACAGTACCACAGCTGGCAAAACGTTCGAATCATCTATCTCACCGAGCGCGGCAAAAGAGAGAAAGAAAGAAAATTAGTAAAAAAGAGATAGAGAGAAGAGAGCGATGACTTTTTCCTCTTCTTCCTCTTCCTCTTCTTCTTCGACAATGCCTTTGACGCGCTGCACGAGAACGTCTTCCTCGGCGACAATAAGTAACAGACGGACGCCAAAATGCTCGGCTTCTTCTTCTTCTTCTCCTTCTTCGTCGTCGTTTACGATGACGAACAACAAAAACAGAAACGTTATTAGAAGAAGAAATGAAAGGACAAAAAGAAAAACGAACGCCACGGGAGCAGCAGCAGCAGCTTCTGCGGTTGAAGAAGAAGAGGAGGCAAAAAATACAACAGAACAAGTCCCTACTTGGGCCGCGAGAGAATTCACAGAGGAAGGGAGGGTGTTCACAGAAACATTTCCTATTCGTTTCGATGAAGTTGGTCCGAATAAGTTGGCAGATATGGGTACCATGGCGAGAATATCCCAGGAGTGCGCGTGCAACCATGCCCAAGGTTTGTGGGGCCGCTCGCAGTCTATGCCAGAAGACATGCGCAAGGTGGACATGGCGTGGGTCTGCACGCGATTACATTTGGACATCTTTGAATATCCGAAATGGGGCGACCAAGTCGTCGTAAAGACGTGGTTTGAGTCGCAAGGTAGAGTAGCCGCCCGAAGAGACTGGGATTTGGTCAACAACGAAACAGAAAAACGCGTGGGTAAGGCTACGAGTCAATGGATAGCGTTTAATTTGAAAACGCGAAGAATGGGTCGAATTCCATCGCAAGTCGTCGAGGATTTTCAATTACAACAGTGGTGCAACGAACCAATCATGGGAAGTGAATACGAAGTAGAAAAGTTGCCAGATGCGAGAGATATTGGTGCGATTGAAGGATCGCAGTGCTCGGTCCCGGTAGTGCATTACACGAGAAGAAGTGATTTAGATATGAATGGACACGTAAATAACTGCATCTACACGGAATGGTTGTTAGAGTCAGTGCCGCAATCGTACCGGGACGAGTACGAGTTGAAAGAGTTAATCATCGAGTTCAAAGCAGAGTGTAATTTTGGGGACGTTATCGAAGCCGTGTGTTGCGAAGATACCTCTTCAAACGTTGGAGACAGCGTTTTCTTGGCGCACACGTTGACGAAAAAGAGCGACGAAAAACAAACCGAAGTCGTGAGAGCGCGAACGATATGGGCAAAGCGATGAAAAATGAGTAATAATAGGTAAACGTCCCACTTAATAATATGGTTTTATCTTCCACCTTCCTTTCTCCCTTTTATATGGTAGCAATAATAACAAGCTTAACGAGTTGTAACCAGCGGCGAACTATTTATGCGAAACATTATGTTGTGATATATAATTAAAGATTATGTTTTATAGAGAAATTAAAACGCTCTTCTAAAAACTCTCACTCTCTCCTCCTCATCTCTCACCTCCTCCTCATGATACTTCTTCTCTCTCTTGATACAAAGTTGTTGTTCCTCTCTCTCCGCAAATTTATATAAGCTGCTAAATATTTATACTTTTTACGTTCGGGATTGTTTATTTTTTTTGCTTCTTTTACTTTTTACTCTCTCTTTCTCTTCTTACTTCCACCACGGGGCCAAGCCAGTTCTGAAGTCAGTCTCAGTCCACGGGGAAAAGATGACGGTGTCGGAGGCGTCGATGGTCAAGTGCGCTAAAGCCAAAGACAACGGGGCCGGGCCACGGATAACCATACCGTCGGCGTTGTATTGGGAGCCGTGGCACGGGCATTTAAATTTGTTCTCCGCCTTGTTCCACGGAACGACGCAACCCAAGTGCGTGCACACGGCGTTGATACCAAAGTCACGAATTTTACCCCCCGCATCGACCATCAAGTACGTCGCGTCACCCTTCAAACCTTGCGACAAAGTGTAATCACCCGGCAAGTGGTTCTTCAACCAAGTCGCTTGCTTAATGTCGTTACCGGCAGCGTCCTTCGCCGCTTGGCCAGCGCCACCACCACCCGCAGACGGCGGGACGAAGTAGTACGCGAAGCCACCCAACAAAGTCGTACCCGGAAGACCGAGCGCACCGACGAGCAGCAAGTTCATCACGTTACGTTTAGCCATGTCCTGTGATATTTTTATTTAGAAAAAAAAAGTTCTCGTCAGTTTTGTTTTTTTTTTTAGCGGGGAAAATTTATTTTGAGAGCAGAGGAATTTCCTCTTCTCTTTCTTTTTTTTGGTCGGAGAAAGAGAAAGAGATAACAACTTTCAAGCGGCCAACGTCGACTCTGGATTTTCACGCAAGAACGCTGTGGACGACAGACGAGCACACCGAAAACGGCCCTTCTCTATCCATCCAAACGCGGAAGGATATCAAATATCTATTATTATTGGGTCGAGTATCCAAATATAATCTCGCGAGACCAAACGAGGAGACTAATCTGCCCCGAGATTACTCGCGGATGAGGAGGAGATCCCGCGATATCTCTCTTTGTTTTTTGGCCTGTTTTTTGCTCTCTCTCTTCCCTCTATATCGTCGTCTCTCGATTGGTGATGATGATTATACCCGAAAATGACGCGCGTAAAACGAGAGTTTAGAGATGAAAAGATCCAACGCATCAATCAAAACGCGCCGGAATCATATCGAAACAACACTCATGAACGTTTCTATTTGGTTTATGAACCGCAAAACCGTTCGCGAATGCTCCTTCGAGACTCATCTCCGCGACATTTTGTCTCTCTGTCGTGTTTCCTCTCTTCCTTTTTAAGCGGTACAGCCATCGAGTGAGAAAAAAAAAACTATATCGACGCACCGGAACTTCACCCGAAACGGCCGCCGCGCGAACCATCGTGGATTGCTTCTTTTGAACATTTTGTTGTTTGCGCAAGGCAACCTTGGCGCCGGCAAACGAGGAAGTAGAGACCGCGAAGGACATAGTGTGCGATTTATTATAAGGAAATTTGTGTTGGTTTCTCACCCACAACGAAAGGAGGAAGTCAAGCAGAGACAGAAGCAAAAGATCAAATTAAGAAATGGACTGCGAAAGGTCCTCCTCTCGCAAGAAAGAACCAAAAAAATTCAAAAAGCTTCAGATAAACTACCCAAGGCCGCTTTAGATTATATACATATCAGATCAGAGGATAGAAGAAGAAGGAGAAAATAATAATAATATGAGCGCGTTACATATCATCGAAGAGAACACCACTCCGAATGCTGCTGCATTGGATTCTTCCGCGAGGAAAAGGCAGAGAGTCGCGCAAAAACCATCAACGACGACAACGTCGCCATCGTCTTTGAATTTAAATAATTTCAAAAATCTTTCTCAACAGAAAACAGCACTGGAAGTGTACGAGGACGAGGAAGACGGAGATAAGGAAAACAGAAATCCGAACCTGCCATCGAACAATAGAAGATACAATAGTAACAGTGGCGCGAACGACGATTTAGGAGGAAACGATCAGATGAAGAAGATGAAGTCGTCGAATGTGAACGTGGTGATGGATGATTTTGAAGAGGCTACAAAAGTGAACACGAAAATTTTTAAAGAGAAGAAAACATCGGCGCCGCGAGCACCGTTCGTCGCGAAACTTTACTCATCCTTACCAACGAGCAGAGTAGTACTGGGTGACATCACGCGAAATCACTCGCCGAACCGTCTCGCTCCGGGGAAGTATCGCATTGGGCCGAATTCTTCTTCGAGCGGGCAACAAAAACGTAGCGAAGGCGACACGACTACTAACAGAACCTCAATTCTCAAAGTCCGTTGAAGCTTTAAAAGAAGAATAGTGTATTGATGTGAATACTAGATTCAGTGTTAGCCATTATAGTTATATTATTTATTCTATATGCATTGTACATGTTACACAACAAACTACTAAGAAGGTACAAAGGCGCGTCGAGGAACTTGCCTCCCCGAGGAAGCGCTTTCTCCTTCTCTTCCTCCTCCTTCTCCCTCTTCTTTGTGCCGCATCCTTGCATCATCTAATGTCCTACCGGGGAGTTCTAATATCACCTCCTTTTCGTTACTTTTAGTGCTACTGCTCCCTCTCGAAGAAGAAGAAGAAGAAGAAGAAGAAGGTCCAACACTGCCTAGTCCAGAGATTTTTGTCAAATTGAACTCTTCCTTCAACTCAGATATGAAATTCTCTCCTTTTCCTCCTTCTCTCTCTGTTTCTCTTAACTTTTGCATCAATCCAATCACGCTTATTTTCAACTGCTTGTTCTCTAATTCCAAAATCTCGTTCGATTTGGACAAGTCTAATATGATTGTATCTTTCACGTTTGATTTCTTCAACTCAAAGTTCTTCTTGTCTTCCTGGAAACTGTCCATGCGGTTTCGTCGCGCGTTATGTCTCAACTCTCCAGCTCCCGGGCCAGAAGTTAACACGAAAAAGAAGAGCAAAAAGAGCAAAAGAAATCCTCTCTGTTGCTGTTGCTGTTGTTGTGGCGTCATTTGGATGAACGGAGGGTTCATTTAAGTTGACAACAAACGAGAACAACACAAATTTTATGAGGACGACGGATGGGTTTTTTTCTCTCGTATGAGTACACACGTCTCTTCTTCTTTTTTTACATACTTTCAACCAAACTATTTTGGACTTCGCTCATGCGTGCTAAAGTTTTCTTTACTGCTCTAATAATACTGAATCGTCCATCCTAAGACGACTACACTTTCGGATACGTCTTGATTTCAAATTCTTTCAACGCGCCAGAGGCTTCGTCAAACGTGAAATAGCCGCCGTGAATCTTCTTCTCCTCGTCGACGATTAACGCCTCTATCACCTTCGGATACCAGTGCATATCGTCTTCGGGCATTTCTGCATACGGTATGTCTTCAACTTTGAACCATTTGGGAATCACGCGGATTGTTTCCTTGGCGGACACACTCAACTCCGTGTAATCTTTCAATAACGCTTCTTTTTCTCTCGAGTTGTTTAAAATCAACACGCACTCGTGTTCAATCGCCACCTTGCTCTCTTTTAACCATCCGTGAAATCGAAATCGAGCTTTCTCAGTGACCCGTGCTTTCGCATTTTCCGGCATAGTAATGTTCTCTTCCAAGGCTTCGCAGGCGGCAAAAATTGACGTTTCTGCTAACGCGTTAATGTCGTACCACGTTTCTACTTTTCCTATGAAACCGGTGTATCGCTCTGCGAACTCTCCCGATTTGTGTAACGCTAAACAAATATGCCACTGCGCGTCGTCGTCTTTCGCCAAAATTAAGAGTTGAGCGAACCGTTCGGGGTTTGCCGTTAACGCCTCCTTGGGATGTTTCTTTCTTTTCACGAGGTCTTTCAGATTTCTATCCGCTTCTTTAACTTTTGTCGTGATTAAATCGAGCTGTGTTGTCATCGCTTCACCTCGCTTTCTTTTAGCTCCAACAAAGTCAGGCAACGGGTTTACCTGCGTCTCCGCGTTGACACCGTTAAAGCGAACGATGGAAAATCTTTCCCTGTTCTCGGGTCGCTCTACTCGATGCGGTGTCGCTTTGTACGTTCCATTCGTGAACGCTTCTAATCCATCGCTAATGATTACTAAAAACTTTGCCTCGTCTTCCTGCAAAACTGGGGCAGACATCCATTCGCCTTCTTCGTCTCTGTTTTTTCCTCTCCGTTTCTTCACGTACAAACCGCGTTCATTCTGATGCAAGAAAGTCATCATCTCAAAGTCCGTGTGTTCTGACACGCCCACCTCTTTTGCGTCGTCGCTAGACTTGCTCTTGTTCTTCTTCTTATCGTTATTATTATTATTATTATTATCATTATTAGGATATCGCATGAACCGCATGGCGCAGTGAGAATCTCTCGAAAAGTGCTTCTCAAACGCGCGTTCGTCTTTTATAGACAGTGCCTTTGCAAACGACAAGAACAAAACTCGCGCGATCTCGTCGCATTTTCGGTAGAAGATGTTGAACGCATTTTTCATCTCCGGAACTTCAACGGGCCAATCGATTCTTCCTCTCGCGCCGGATGGTTGTTTCGTAAAATCATCATCTGTTTCATTATTTTCGTCTTCTTCATCTTTCTCATTTTCTTCGATATCTCTGACCAAATCAAAAGACTCCACGCACGCGATTTCGTTCGCTTTATACGCGTACTCTTCGAATAAAGGAACGTACCCACCGGTCTCAAACGTCTCGTATTGCGTGTGTACGTATTGCTTCTTCTCGTCCTCGCTGAGTTCTTTGAAGAACTTTCTTCCAGAATCGTAAACTCGTTTGATATCTTTCCCGAATTTACTCGTGTCGTCTGAATCGTCGTCGACGACCAACTGGAAAAATCCATATTCGCTGTCCACGAGCGCGTATTTTAACCGAGCGAGTTCTTCTTCATCGTTTGATTTTAACCTTCGATAGCTAATCAGAGGAAGATTTTCATCGCTCATGTGTTAGAGATGATAAAAAGTTTTTTATGCCGGTTTTGGACAAAATGTGATGATGAAAAGAAAAAAGTTCGTTGAGGTACCAGAAGGAAAGCTTTACATGTGTCCATTTCTTTTCCACTAGATTCACACAACACAGCTAAGACCACGCTAAAACTACCACAAACAAACAACTTGGAAAGAAACCACAGGGCACAAAACTATTCTTATCGCTACTCGTAAAAACTAACATCTAATCATCATCCGCTTTTCTTCTTCCCAAACTTTCTAAACCCGAGTCCTTTAGCTTTGGCGACCATTCTTTCTTTCTTCTTCTCGATTTCCAAAGCCTCGTCGCTTTTGACGCCTAAATCGATCCACTCTTCTCCTTCGTCGTCGGCGGCGTCTTCTTTATTTTGGCGTTGTATTCGCTTCTTGGCGTCTTCGGTCGCTTGTAACATTTTCACTCGTTCGAATTGGGATATTTCAACCTCGGTTATGCCGGTTAAATTTCTATCCGCAGTTTCTTTGCGAGCGATGTCGTCTTTCCGTTTTTGCGCGGCGTTCGCGTAGTACGTTTCCGTTTTCCACAAATCCTCTTTGGCTTTTTGTAACGAGTGAAAATCGCCTCTGTCTCCTCCTTCGTTTCGTTCTCGTTCGTCCTCGCCGTCGCCGTCTTTTTGTTGTTGCGCCTCTTCCCGTTCCCGTCGTCGCTTCTCTAACTCTTCCTCCACGTACAATTGCATTTGTGGGTCTTCGTTGTAGTTGCTATTATTTTCGTTCTGCATTATCGTTAATCCTCCTTTCGCTCCCGCTCCAAACGCCAGTTGCACTTCCCCGCCACCGCTCCTCTCTTTCTTTTCTTGTTGTTCTTTCAACAACAACTCTCGTTCTCTCGCTTTTGCCTCTCGCTCTTTCGTGTCGCCTAATAAGAGCAACTCACTGTCCACACCTTTACTCTGACCGACTTTAGACATCTCCTGGCGTTCATTCAAGCGCTCTTTCGCTTTCTGTACTCTCACGGAAACGTCGTCGATATCATCTTCTTCTTCTTCTTCTTCTTCTTCTTCTTCTTCTTCTTCTTCGTTTGTCTTCTTTCGTTTGTTCTTCTTGTTAGTATTGGTGTTTCGACGAATTGATGAATTCTTCTTCTTCTTGAAGAACAAAGCAACTTCTTCTTCTTCTTCTTTGTCTTCTTTTCGCGTCGGAGATGAACACGGATGTGGTGGCAGTGTTTGAGATGCCATTAGTAGTATTACTATTATTAAACAACTTTTACACACTACACTGTTGTTGTTGTGTGTTTTGAAGAATCACCCAAGAAATTGGACGAGAGAAGAAATGTGTTGCAAACAAAACACCATTGCAAAACAAAGGAAAAAAAGAGAGAAGAGAAAGAGAAGAAGCTCAGAAGGTGTTCTGCACATTGTGAAGATGAGAGTATTGCCGACGATGGTACTAAAAAAACCGCCCTCGAATCCGAAAGCGTTTTTATTCGACATCGATGGCACGCTCTGTGATTCCGACCCGGTGCACTTCGAATGTTTTCAAGAGTTGATTATGAAAGTTCCATCGGTGAAAAATCCATCTCGAAAGCCAATCGACCACGACTTCTTTCGGAAACACATAGCCGGAGGGTCAAATCCAATCATATTCAACAACTTATATCCGGATTTAAGCGAAGAAGAGCGCGAGAGAATGTGGACAGAGAAGGAAAAAGAATACAGAAGACGAGCGATTACATCTTTACGCAGACTGAATGGACTTTCAGAGTTGATGAGCCAAATAGATGCTGAGAAAATACCAAAAATAGCAGTCACAAACGCACCGAGAGAAAACGCAGATATGATGCTAAAAGCGCTGCAATTAGACGTTTGGTTCAAAGAGTTAGTCGTGTTAGGTGGCGAGTGTGAACACGCCAAGCCGCATCCGCAACCGTACATCGACGGCTTGCGTTTGCTGGGACTAGACCCGATTGAAGACGCGAAGGATTGCATCGTTTTTGAAGATTCGCCGAGTGGAGCGACGGCTGCAGTGGCGGCGGGATGTTTTGTCGTTGGTGTTATGACTTCTCAAAAAGCAGAGCACTTATTAGAGGTGGGAGTTCACATGACGGTCAAGGATTTCGAGGAGTTTAATTCTAAAAGAAGAGAGTATAAAAGTCGATAGCAGTTTTTTAGCGTTTTTTAGCGGGCACACAGGAGTGGCATTTATAAAAATGTAGTATAGCATAGCGGGCAATTGTTAAAGTATTATTCTTGTTATTTATTCGTCATCTTTCTCTCCTTTTTCTTCTTCTACTTTCTTCTTCGGAACGCCGTTCAAAATCTTCATCGCGTACGCCTCTTCTTCGTCGGTCAACTCGTCCGGGCGATTCGCGATTTCGTCCATGTCTATGTTTGGTAAAACCAAAGCGGCGGATAAAATCGTCGCTCCGACGAGCGCCCCGATCGTCACTTGTACCCACGACATTGGACTATTCAGCGACATAATACCCCCACTTTTCGCTCTCTTCGGCATCGGTTGTGGCTGATATACCGCCGCCTCTTTCCATTTCCTTCTATCCGGCGGCAAAGGGCTCGACAACAGCGACTTCATTTCCAACCGCTTTTCGTCGAGATACGCCAATCGACACAAATCGCCAAACGCGCCGTGATTCGGTAAACACCGTCTCACTTGCCAACTTTGCAACGCCGTTTTCGTGCCTTCGTCGAAAATCCCGGTCGGTGCGACGTCTTTGCTTAGCAATCCCTCGCTCATTAACAAAGCCTGCAACGCTTTCACGTCCTCGCCTCGGTCGCCTTTGGAGAGAAACCTCGACCCGACGTCGTAGACTTCGCACCCAGACGCTCTCAGTTTATCTAAAGCGATGGAATAATCGTTGTGGTTCTTCGAGCTGTTCGAGGAGAAGAGCACTCCGTTCGGCGTGTTGGATAATATCGTATTTGACGAAGAGGAGATCGAGGAGGAAGAGGAAGTGGACGTGGACGACGAGGACGTCGCTCGAACTTCGAACGACTTCTGTCGATGATGATGGACAAAAAGTTTTTGTCCTCCTTTTCCTCCTTTTCCTTTTCCTCCTGCTGCACTCGAAAGACTCGTTCTCATCGTCGATATTTTCGGTGTTGTTGTTGTTAAAATCATCGTCTGAATCGTCTGAATCGTCGTCGTCATTACTAAAACTGTAATGTGAATAAGCGCGCGTGTTGTGCGAACAAAAATGAAGAGATATCTTCACGTTTTTTTCCGCGGTTTTTTGAAATCTTTTTCCTTCTTTTTTGTGTTCAACAAACAAACAAAAAGTACGCATCACAACGACACGCGACTTTTTTGTTTGAGGAATACAAGAAGAAGAATTTAGTAGTAGTACTCTTCTGTGTACGAATAATAAAATGGAGAGTACTAACAACAACAACAACAACAACAACAACAACAACAATAACAACGCGAGACGGAGAGTGCAATCGATTCGAGACCACGTTCTTCTTCATTCACAACAAAACGCGTTTTCGACGTTTCACGATTTCGAGGACGACAATGGACGAGATTTTTTATCCAATTTCAACAACAACAACGCGCGCATTCATCAGACGACGACGAGCATGATGACCACGCATCGAACGAGTAGTAACACGTACGCCTCGGCGACTGGGGAACCGACGTCGTACGAGAAAATGCACGGGTACGTCTCCCAAGAACCGGTGTGTTGGGAAGAGTGCGTTCCGGAAACGGAGTTTTCACATTTGATGCACACGAAACCGATATTGGAAGAAGTGATTTACGAGAAATCGAAAATCGAAGATATGAGGAGAGAAGGAGGAAAGATTGCACGAATCACCATCAACAGACCGGAGAAAAGAAACGCATTCACGCCAAAAACAATCAAGGAAATGCAGAGATGTTTTGATGACGCGAGAGACGACGCGACAGTCGGGGTGGTTGTGTTGCGCGGCGCCGGAGACTTGGCGTTTTGTTCCGGAGGAGATCAGAGCGTACGAGGTGACGGTGGCTACGTGGATGAGAGGGAGGAACGAGGAGGAAAAAAAGTTCCGAGATTAAACGTTTTGGATTTACAGATGCAAATTCGTCGATTGCCGAAACCAGTGATCGCGTCGGTGGCTGGATATTGCGTCGGCGGCGGACACATCTTACATATGATTTGCGATTTGACCATCGCGGCGGACAACGCGGTGTTTGGACAGACTGGACCAAAAGTTGGGTCGTTCGATGCGGGATACGGGTCCACGCACATGGCGCGGCTAATAGGGCAGAAGAAAGCGAGAGAGATGTGGTTTTTAGCGAGAATGTACGACGCGAAAGAGGCGTTGAATATGGGATTAGTCAACTGCGTCGTACCTTTGAAAGATTTAGAGCGAGAAACGGCGACGTGGTGTAGAGAAATTTTGCGGAACTCGCCGACAGCTTTGCGATTAACGAAGAACGCGCTGAACGCGGCTGAGGATGGGCAAGCTGGCATTCAAGATTTAGGTGGGTCCGCAACTATGTTGTTTTATCAAAGCGGCGAAGGTGCCGAAGGGAGGAGAGCGTTCCTGGAGAAACGTGCGCCAGACTTTTCGCAGTTTCAAAGGTTTCCGTAATAGTGTGTACGTAACGTATAAAGTAAGCAAATATAGAATCCTAATAGAAAAAGAGGCATTAGATGGTAATTCTTGCTTGGACTAAAAGCGCTGCTATAAGTACTATAGTATATTAAAACTTGCTGTCAAAGAACTCGCTCGCTTTTATCCCTCTTTGAACTTCTTCCTCCACGATTTTGATTTCCATCACTTCTTCCTCTCCAATTCGTCCTACACACTTTACGTACTTTTTCTCAACTCCTTCTTCCTCTTCCGAGCTATTTTCCAAAACTACACAAACCGGAGCACGCATAGCGCAAACATTCGCATCGCTTGATTCTGCGTCATGTTTGAGGATTTCGTCTTCTTTTCCGGCGAGTTCGTTCACGAACATAAGCGCGCCAAACTTCTTCCCGTTTTCAAGTATCGCGACAACCGAAATAGAGTTTTCATCATCGGTTGGCATCACGTCCAAGTCTTGCACTGGAATCTCCGGAGTACATTTCACGGTTTTAGAAACCTGTTTGCCTGTCAAACAATCCCACGCGCGTATTGTCCCGTCGCCACCTGCGGAAACGATGATATTTTTATTTTTCGAAAACGCGGGGACTACTTTCGCCACGAATCCTTGGTGCCCAAAGCAAAACGATTGAATGTCAAATCCCGAACCTTCGATATCCGTGCGGAGATCAGCTGGAGGCATTCTCGTGACTCGTATCTTTCCTTCTTGATCTGCCGTGCACACGAATTCTTCTTTTTTGTCGTCTTTTGTAACGCCGTCGACGACGCATACGCTCGTCACCACCGTTCCTGTGTGTCCTAGGAGAAGTTTGTCGAAAACGCCCGTTTCCGCATCGCCGCCCTCCGCGTCGATTTTCTCGTCTTTTGTTGTTGTTGTCGTTGTAATGTCTTTATTGGTGTCGTTCACTGGTGTTAAAACCTCACTGACGCGCACGTCGCCGTATTTATCGCTGTAAACGATATGTTTGGAATCTAAAGTAAATGTCACCGAGGTGACTTTCTTATTCGCCAAACGCGTGTTCGCGAGCGAGTAATAAAAATCTCCTCCCTCTTGGTCTTCTCCCTTCTTTCTTTCAAAGATGCACACTCTCTTATCGTCCCCGGAAACGGCAAAGTAATTGCCGCATCGCGAAAACGCCATCGCTCGTATCGTGTCTTCCGCTTTAAATTCTCTTTTTTCTCCCACACCGCCGCCGAAAACAGACACCACCAAACTCTTTTTACTCCTATCAACCACTAACAACATCATTTTCATCTCCTTACAATATGCCATGGCAACGAAAAGACCCCCAAAAGCATCGTCACGGTAAGAGGCTAGAATCGGCACCGCCTCGATTATACCAGCACCAAAAGCACCACCACCACCACCATTAGTGTTCCTGTTGTTGTTGTTGTTCTTTGTGGTTCCATTTTTATTTTTTCCATCATCGTCGTGAAAGTCGCCGCCGGAAGAAGAAATTTTCTTCTGTTTCTTCTTCGACTCTTGTATCTTCTCTATTCGTTTTCGATTGTTTTCTTTCACCTCTGGTTTCTTTCTTCGGCTTTTTGCTCCCATTATTATTATTATTTGCTGCTGTTCTTTATTAATATATATATATATATACTATATGCGTGTGAGTGAAATGAATGAATGATGTCTCTCGTTGTTGGTTTCTCTTTTTTTCTCTCTTTTTTGCAATCAAAAAGGAGAAAAAAAAAGAGAGAAAAAGAAGAGCTGAAAAAATCTTCTCGTGAAAAAGAAGCAAAAAATCAGTTCTCAAAGGGGGTGTTTTTTTTGTGTCCAAATACGAAAGAATTGATGAATTCAAACTTTCTTCATTCTTTTAAAGAAGCAGTCACGTAAGGTACGCACAAATACAAAATAAATCGTTTTTATTCTCGCACGAAAAGAACGGAAAATGAGCGGGTATCCTGTACCTTTCATTTTTGTTCATCATTCGTTCCTCGTTGTTCGTTTTTCTACGCGTTAAGAAGGAGAAAGAGTGTGCCAATTTCTGTTAGCTCCCATATAATTGTCTCTTTGTTCAAAAGAGACAATTATAGAGGAGAGATCACGCGCTTGAAGAAATTTCTCATTCGAAAAAAAACGGGACAATGTACCCCAGAAGATATGAAAAATACCTATCAAAATGGACAGAAATCGATCGAGAGAACAGTTTACGTTCTTCTCCCCGTTGATCGGATACGTTTTCACCTGTTAAATGTGGCCAGAGAAGAAGAGACGATTTAATTTTCTCTTTAGATTCTTCTCAACGTTCTCCTTCGACGTGCTTCTTCTCTCAAAAAAGAGAGAAAAAAGGACTGATTTTTTCACTCAAATTTTTGAAAAACGAGAGAAAAAAAGAGAGAAAAAAAAGGGGGGGCAAAAAACAAAATTTTCCTCAGCAAATCAAAACAGCCAGAGACTGACCATTTCATCGCTTCTCTCTAAAACAGTTTTTAAAAACAACACATACACAAAATGGCCAAGACTCCAGCGAAATCCCCGAAGAAGGTGAAGAAAGTGAAGAAGGTGAAAGACCCGAACGCGCCGAAAAGAAACTTGTCCGCGTACTTTTTCTTCATGAACGACCAAAGAGCGAAGGTTGTCAAAGCGAACCCGGACATGAAGGTGACCGAAGTCGGCAAGAAGCTCGGCGAATTGTGGAGAGCCATGTCTGATTCCGAAAAGGTGCCGTACAACAAGAAGGCGGACGCCGATAAGGTCAGATACGAGAAAGCGAAGGCTGCGTACAAGCCGAAGTAATCCTTTTCTGCTTAACTGGGGGGTGAAAGGTGTTTTTGTTCGAGAAAAAGGTGTACAGTCAGCTTTTTGGAGCTGGCCGAACATTAGCTTTTTCGAAACCAAAACGCGCATTTCATCAACGCACTAGAAGTAAAGAGAAGAGATGAAAAATAATAATAGTGGAGTAATATAAACGCAACGCATGTGCTACTACATGCATTATGTTGTTGTTCGAGATACACACTGATATCTGAGATACTCATTTTATATATATAATAATAAGAAATACTATAACAATATTATTGAGAAAGAAACTCTCTTCAACACGGTCTTTTTTTCAAAAAAATTTCGTTTCTCACACAAAATAATAAAAGACTCATTAGTCCTCATTCCCCGCGCTCGTTTATTACATATATCTTCTTTTATATATCATCCATTCCATTCGAGGAGAGGAGAGAACAACTACTAACGCTTCTTAAAACTTCAACCGTTGATTCGTCGTCGTTTTTGACTCGAGAGAATACGTCGTCCGGGATTGGTCATCAAATATTATTAAGAAGAAGAAGCATATAACACATCTCAAAAATCAGAAGACGAGAGAATATTCAAATATATCTGAACAACAACAACAAACAAGAATGACGACGACGAGTGCTCAGCCAACGAAACGATTAACCGAGAGGCAACAATTAGCTCTAGCGTTAGCTGAATCCACCCGAGATTGCCCGGTGGATGCGCTGATCGCGAACAAAGTTTCGCCGTCCTCGAGCAGCAGTGAGAGCGACGGTGAGACGGATGACGACGACGACCAACGTGACCAACAGTCTGAAGACCAAGATATGGAAGAAAAAGAACAAAACGACGAGAAGAAGAATAAGAAGAAGAATACGACGACGAGGAAATTGTCTCCGAAAAATACAAAACACCCGCAACAACTGCAAGTCCCGATGTCTCGACAACAGAAAGAACTCGCCAAGTTAGCTCCTTGGGCGTGGGATCCGCTCGTTTCTCGACACGCGCCAGGCCCGTCGGCGTTGAGAGACTTCTCGGAAGTGTTGCCTTCGTCCGGGGTGAAGCACAAACCGAGAGCGACGATGATGACGCCAACCGCCGCAAGACCAGCCTTGAAAGCAACTTTCGGGTCTTTAACTGGGTCTGCGAAGAATAAGAAAGCCGAGAAGGAGAAGGAAAACGTAGTTCCATCGCCGCCGTTGTTGAAGAATATTGTTGCTTCTTCTACTAACAACGACGCGGCGAAGAAGTCATCGAATACTGCGAATACCAAGGCGGTTTCAGGTGGTGCGAAGAGAAAAACGGCAGCGGCGGAGAAAACTCCAAAGACGCCAGCAGTGGATGCTGTCGCTACGAAAAAGGTGCGGAAGAATGCTGCTTCGAACGCCGAGAAAGTTGCGGCGGCAACGAAGAAAGAAGAAGAAAAAATAGAGAAAGAGAAGGAGATTCCCGCGACGGCAATAGCGACCAAGAAGAGGTCAACGATCGCGGCTTCGAGAGGCAAGAAAGGTGGTGCCGTGGCCACGGAAGAGCCGAAGACGGCGCCGCAGAAGCGCACACAAAAGAGCGAGCAAATAACCCCCGTCGCTTTCGAACTCGAACCGGCGAGCGGCGCCGAGTCGAATAAAAAGAGCGGCGAGAAGAATCTCAAGAGAAGCGCCGTTAATGCCGCTGGTGCTACCACTGATACCGTCGTTCCGGCGACTGCTGCGAAAGGTGCGCGAGGAAAGAAGGCAGCAGTGATCATCGATACGCCAGTGGTGACGGCAAAGAAGAAGTTGAACCTCCAAACGCCGGGAGCGACGACGGTTGAGAACAACAACAACGACAACAAGAGGAAAGCCGTCGTCGCGGAGCGAGAAGCAGCCGGAACAGCGGCGAAGAAATTGAACCCGTCGACGAAGAAAAGGAAGAAAGATAGCGGCGTGGATACCACCGCGGTGGGGACGAAAGATTCGAAATTAGATCCCAGCAAACTCGTACCGCCGGAGTTTCAACAAAGACAACTCACTCCGGAGGAGAGAAAAGAACGCCGCGACAAATTTTGGGTATTCCTGGAAACCATCAAAGTCAAACCTCCGAAAGAGAGCTCAGTATTGGTCAAGGAGGCGATACCTTCGCATAAGTTATACCAGTCGTTCTGCTTTGCCACCGGGCGCATCGCTCGCGAGGCGTTCAATCCTACTGATGCTGCTGCTACTCGTAAACAAGGCTTCGCGAAAGTGACTTTGTCCTCCTCTCGCCAGTACGAAGACGAAGACGAGGGGGCGGCTTCGTTAGCGAGAAGAGTTCGATTGGTGCCCATGTCCCAATCCCTTCGAATCGCCGTTCGCGCGTTGAAATAAATGAGAAAGAAGAAGGAGTGCTGCTGCTGCTTTGTTGTTGTTGTGATACTCATCATCGTGCTCTCGTATCGTAACCCATCATCTAAAAATCGTAAATCAACGCACACACATCAAAAAACACCAAAATCTTGTAAAAATTTTGAATTTTTCGAAGGTGTCAGCCCAAAATTTGTTTTGTTTTGCTGAAGGGCTTTTTCGAAAAACTTTTCATCGTCTTCTTCTTCTTTTACAACACAACTTTTACGACGACACAACATCTCACATATTTTAGAATATATAATACTATATAATAAAGAACAATACACTAATGATGTCTTTTTCTTCTTCTTCCTTGTCGTCTTCTTCCTTGTCGTCTTCTTTTTTGGTGGTGGCAGCAAGCCGCCGGAAAAGCAGAACTCAATCACCATCGTCATCTCAGTTGTTTTTAAAAAAGACGGCGACGACGATGAGAAGAAGAAGAAGAAGAACTTCTTGGGAAAGATCGTCATCTTTGATCGTATCATCGGCGAAACCGAGAGCTTTGATTTCGGTTTCCGATAAAACGAACTTGGACAAGTTAGCTTCCGGTTTAGTCGCTCTCGGTTTTGAAGTCATCTCCACCGGTGGCTCCGCCAAGTTTATTCAAGACAAGAACATTCCGGTGACTTCGGTGGACTCGGTGACTTCGTTTCCGGAGATGTTGGACGGAAGAGTGAAAACGTTACACCCGGGGATTCACGGCGGAATTTTAGCGAGAAGAGAGAATGAAACGCACATGAAGCAGATTTCAGAACACAACATCGATTTAATCGACGTCGTCGTCGTGAACTTGTATCCGTTTCGAGAGACGGTTTTAGGCGGGAAGGCGTTTGAGGAGTGCGTGGAGAACATCGACATCGGTGGACCGGCTATGATCCGAGCAGCGGCAAAGAACCATCCGCACGTGAGCGTTGTCGTCGATCCGAACGATTACGATGAGTTGTTGGAGAACTTGAAGAAGGATGGTTCCAATTTGGATTTCAAAAAGTTGCTCGCGTGGAAGGCGTTCCAACACTGCGCTTCCTACGACGCCTCGGTGGCGGAGTATTTGTGGCAAGAAGATTCCATCGGCCACGGCAAACCTGCTCCAGAGAAGACGGTTTCTATGACTTTGTTGAACGAGTTGAGATATGGGGAAAATCCGCACCAACCGGCGGCGGTGTATTCGGACAGCACGTTGGCCGAGTCATCGGGTACCGGCGTCGCTCGATCCATCGTGCACCACGGTAAAGAGATGTCGTACAACAACTACTTGGATGCGGAAGCGGCGTATTCATGCGCTTGCGATTACCCGTCTTCGGACAGAACGTGCGTCATCGTCAAGCACACGAATCCGTGTGGTATTGCCTCGGAATCTGCCACCGGCGGTGACTTGTTGGAGGCGTACCGATTAGCCGTTCGAGCCGATCCAATCTCCGCTTTTGGCGGCATCGTCGCTTTCAATTGCACGGTGGACGAAGAAATGGCCCGAGAAATTCGCGAATTTCGCTCACCGACCGATGATGAAACGAGAATGTTTTACGAAATTGTCATCGCTCCGTCGTACACGGAAAAAGGCTTGGAAGTTTTGAAAGGAAAATCGAAAGCGTTGAGAATTTTAGAGACGAAACCGAGAGCGGCGGACGCGCCGATGGGTTTGCGCCAAGTCGGCGGTGGATGGTTGAGCCAAGAACCAGACTCGTTAGTCCCGGAAGACATTGAATTCACATCTGTCTCTGCGACCAAGCCGACTGAAGACCAATTAGAAGCCTTGCGATTCGCGTGGAGAGCTGTGAAACACGTCAAATCCAACGCCATCACCGTCGCCAAGAAGGGCAAATTGTTAGGCATGGGTTCTGGTCAACCGAACAGAGTAAACTCCGTCCGCATCGCGTTAGAAAAAGCTGGAGACGACGTCGAAGGTTCCGTCTTAGCTTCCGACGCGTTCTTTCCGTTTGCTTGGGGTGATTCCGTCGAGAAAGCGTGCCAAGCCGGCGTCAAAGCCATCGCTCATCCGGGCGGATCTATGAGAGACCAAGACGCCATCGATTGTTGCGACAAGTATGGCGTCGCCTTGGTCACCACCGGTGTCAGACACTTTAGACATTAATATTATAACGATTAGCTTGTTTAATTGACGTACCTACCTCCGATGATGATAGTATAATAATACTACCATATTAATACATTTATTTTGAAGAAATATGAAAGAAAAGGGGGTGTATCTCAATATCAAAAAGAGGGGAAAAAGAACTTTTTTCACTGTGGGCACCCCCACAAATCGTCATTTTTTAGAGGAACAACTTTTAACGACACCATTTTTATAACTTACTTTGAGTACTACTACGAGTCCTCTTAAGTCATACGTTATTAATTCGTTTTTGTGAGAAGTCATCGTTGAATAAAAGTAGACCACAAAAGTAGATCAGCAGAGAGAGGAGCGTTTAGGCAGAGCAGTGTTTAGTATTATTATTATTATTACAAACTCATCATCATTAAAAAAAAAACGGGTACGAACGAACAAAACGGGAACAACAAAAAGAAAAGAAAAGAAAAAAGAATTCAAAAATGTCTCCTTCGACGACGACAACGAAAGAGGCCGCTCCGAATAGCGCGACGCATGCGGGGGCACCGCAATTAATAACGAATTCACCGTTATCTCCACCACCACCAACGACGACGAGCAGCCGATTTGCCGCGTTGCAAAGGAGAGATTCCTTGTGCAACTCAGCCGAGTTAGAAAGTGGGAACGGACGAGGAGGAGGAGGAGGAGGAGAAGCGGTAAAGGGAAGGCGAACGTCCACGGCGTCGACTTTGTTCGTAGCCACGAATCAACAACAACAACAACAACTTCCACCACGTAAGCCACCGCGAACGATCGGATCTCAAGTCAAGCGCAGACGCAAATCGATTAATGAATCAGACTCGCGAGGCGCGTTTGACGCGTTGCCGAACGAGTTAGTCGAGGCTATTTTGTTGAAACTCGACGCCCCGGCTTTGGCGAGTTTGCAAGCGACGTCGAAGTATTTTAGGCACTCTGGGGTGTGCGATAGAGTGGCGAGGTTTATATTAGCGACTAGAGATGGCGAGCCTGGGTTTGATGAGAATCATAGAGGCGAAGTGAACGACGAAGAAGAGGAGGAGGAGGAAGAGATTTTAGACCCGCTGCAGAGGATATTGGACGACGATTCCGAGGAGGAGAATAGAAGAAGCAGGAAAAGGAAGCTGAGAACGAGGAATAACGTTAGGAGTAAAAGCATCGTGCCACCGACGGTTGGAAGCTGTCGCGTGAGACCTCAAGACTCGGCGATTGCCGTGTTACGCTTTAAAGACGTCATGGAGAGAGCGGAACGGGCATCCAGTCTCGTTTCGTTGGGATCGTTTCACACGGTTCGAATCGCGGACAGGTTTGTGCCTTGCAAGTGTCTTGATAAACGTGTTTTTTGTCGTCGTCATCAGTGCAACACTAATCATTGCCAAGTGTTCCGCGTGAGCGACGTAGAAACGTCTGGAAGAGGGTTCCACGGCCAGCTCGGAAGAGGGCAGGATATGTACAACGCGGAAGCCTCGTTCGGCAAAGTCGCCATGGGGCCGCTCAGCTTCGATGATTACGACTACGAGGATTGTTTTAACTCGTTTAATGACAATGATGAAGAGTTTGTCCAGTCCGACGATAACAATACTTCATGGTATAGGACACTTGAACCTACGACTTTCGTTCAAGTCTCCGCAGGAGGTTCGCACTGTGCGGGACTGACCAAAAATGGGACGCTGTACACGTGGGGCCTCGCCTCCTCGGGAGAGACGGGACATCACCATACACCTATTGAAGTTGCGATTCCGAGGAAAGTATTTTCGATGGCGGAGAATTTGCATCGAGTCACAAAAGTTGCATGTGGTTCTAATCACACTTTAGCCGTCACGGTCGACGGTCAGTTGTTTTCCTGCGGTCGTGGACGACACGGTCAGTTAGGATTGGGTTACTTCCACGACGGCGGTCCGTTGACGCGTTGCGACGCGTTACGTGGTATGCACGTCACTAAAGTTGCTGCTGGTGGACAGCACTCGGTTTGCATAACCGATGATGGTAGAGTGTGGTCGTGGGGAGATTGTACAAAAGGTCAGCTCGGTTTAGGGGATTTGCGATTCGCGACTAGTGCCGGATGGCACACCGGCGTGCCGTGGCCGTGCCTGGTCGAATCGCTCTGCGAAGAAAATTTATCTTCCTTCGATTTACTAGACGGTAAAGATTCAGTCGTGCAAGTGAGTTGTGGTAAAATGCACACGATGTTTGTGACGCAATCTGGCAAACTATTTGCGTGTGGTAATGGCTCCTACGGCCAGATCGCCGGCCTTGCACCCACGCTGAAAGAACAAAAAAGTAGAAACGGCACAGTGGGAGGTTACAACCAATACACGCCAAAGCAAATCCAGATTAAGCACCACGTGCGCAAACAGGATGGCACAACGTTAATGCACAGAGTTCGAGCGTGCCCGTGCGTGAACGCGAATCAACCATCGAATGGTAACGTAATTTGTAGAGTTGCTCAAGTAACGTGCGGAGGGAATCATTCGTTAGTACTCACTGGCTGTGGTGCCGTTTTTGCCACCGGTACGAACTCGTACGGTCAACTCGGGTTGGGCGACGTGGAGTCTAGGGACGTTTTTAGTCGCGTGTGGAGATTTCACGACAAGAAACTAAACGTCGTCAGTATCACAACTGGAGCACACCACTCCGCGGCAATTGTTTCCAATCAAACTGTTTTGAAAGAGACGGATTGCGAAGAACGCATATCGAACGACGAGTGGTTGGAAGCGAAAGCTTGCTCGTACGCCGCCGGAGGCAAAGGGGAATACGACAAGTTGCATACAAAATACGGGTACAAACTTTATCAGTGGGGCAGAGGCGACTGGGGTCAGTTGGGTAACGGTGAGAACCGTGGTAAATGGTTGCCGACGTTGACAAAGTCGAACGATCCATTGGCGAGACCGTCGAGAAGAGCTGATTTTTTGGGGTACGAACGATACTATGAGAGCGAAGCGGAGTTACAGAGGATAGCGAAAGAAACGGAAATTAGAAACTTTGAAAACGGCGTCAATAATGATGACGTTGAATAATAGATAAATGTTTTTTTGCAAATACATACACGTATATATTAACAAGTAAACAGATTTTTATATCACGTAAGATCAGAGCTCTTTCTTGTCGCCTCCTCGGAATCGGTTGAACGCGCCCGAGACTTTAGAGAACAAGCCGCCACCTTGTTCTTTTTTGTCACTTTTAGTGACCGGAACTTCTTGACCGGACACGTCTTCTTCGTCGCCGTCGTCCTCATCGTCGTTGTCAACAGCGCTATTAAACGCTCCGACGTCATCGCCTCCTTTTTCTTCTTCTCCTTCTCCGGAAGGCATATCGTCGCCATAATCGCCGTAGTCACCGTAGTCGCCCATGCCGCCCATGCCGCCCATGCCGCCCATTCCTCCTTCATCGTCGTCGTCGTCGTAATCGTCATCTCCACCTCCCATGCCGCCCATTCCCATCATGTCGTCTCGATTATACATCTGCATTCCCGGCATTCCCGGCATATTCTTCAACTTTCCCATCATCCTCTCCGTATCGATGTCTTTCTTCTCTTTTTTCTTAAACTCCGGCAACGGCTTTCGCGTCTTGGAAACGCTCTTGGCCTTCTTGGAGCAACTCTCCGTCTCCTCCGTGCACAACCACTCCTCGATCCCTTTCGCCGTTTTAATTCGATTCTTAAACAAAATCTCCGCTAAATCCGTATCTCTCCCTTCCATCACATCTTCGCACGCTTTCAACATCGTCTTACACGTCGTTTCGCACGACGAATACGCGTCTTCACCCATAAACTTCAAAACCAATTTGTTTCTGAAATTCACTTTCAAATCGTTTTGGACCGCCCACATGGTCTTATCGTCCGATTCGTCGCACATTGATTCCATCTCTTCGATCACGTCAACCTCGGTCAACTTCTCTCCTTTCTCTTCTCTCAAGCGCATGCCGGTTTCAAAGGCTATTTTCGAGACTTTTTGACAGACTTCGCAATGGATGAGTTTCGAATCCGATTTGACCGCTCGAAACGTCTCTTTGTTCTTCCCTCCTCCCATTCCGGGCATTCCAAACTGCGCTCGAACGACAGCAACACTTAAGAGGAAGAAGACAAAGAACGAAGAGAGAAGAAGAGAAGAGGAGGAGGAAGCAGATGATGATGATGATGATGATGTAAACATTTTTTGTTGTTTAGTAGTAACTTGAATGACGACTTTTCCTTTGCCCGCCGCCAAAAAAAAAAGAAGAAGAAGAAGAGAATACACTGGAGAAGGTTTTTTATCAAACTTCTTTGTAAGTATTTACTTTTTCATCAAACAACACACGACTCGAGCGACGCTTATGTCGTACGAGAAGAACACATTCCTTTCTCCGTCGTCGCAGTTGTCATCATCGTACGAGAAAGACTGTGGATGAGAGTCACCACCACACAAAACGCGTCGAGCACCCGGTCTTCTACATTTTAAACGCATCTGCACGCAGAACGTATCCGCGCGCAGCGAGCCGCAAGCGATCCACAAGGAGCCTCCTCCTTTCGTATCATTTCTATCGCTCTCGTCGAGCGCTCGGGAAAGGTCGGTTACTTTAAGTGGAAGAACTGTTTTCAATGTAGTGGTTGAAGTGGTAACAGCATCGTTGCCGTCGTCGTTCCTTTCCACAGAGACGCGAACGTAGCGAGGGTTTGAGAACCATCGAGAAGAGGAGCGCGAGCACAGACGACGTTGTTTCGATTGCGCGTCGTCGTCGGGGAGAGTTTCTTTTCCTCGGTCTTCTTCACCAGCATATGCGCACTTAAATCTTTCGCCTCGAACGTATCCCGTTGTGCCGTCGATACTTTTACCCGCATCTTTCTTCTGCGAGAGCACAACGTCTGCATCTGGAAGAAGGCAATCTGCGTCCCGGGCATCAAACGCGTACAGTAACTCTTGTTGTACCATACGTTCTTCTTCGTTATCGTTGTGCAGAAATTGGACGCGAACGGTGTGTGCAGACGATGTCTGCGGTTCTGAAAGATCATTGTTGGTATTTGTCGCAATGCTTTTGATATTGTCGAGAACATCGTACTCTTCATCGAACATATTCAGAACCTCCTGGCGCACTCGGGCGGAGTAGACGTCGAAATTTTCTGAATGCCTCGAGACAAAAGCATCCACCCAACGCGTTGCGTCCTCTTTCGCTTTCTCATGAACGGTTTGTCGAAAACTTGTCGACTGAATAGGTTGAATCAAAGTGAATGCGCTTCTTTTCTGTGTTTCTTTTTCGTGCTTTGAATTTTCTGATGCGCACGTCTCCTCGCCTTTTTTCATCGCGTTCATATTTCTGGTCAAAACGTGCGCATCAAACAAAGTTGTTTCTACGTCCGCGCGCTTGTTTCTTTGAATCTCGTGCAAATGATATAAGATGGCGCGCTGGAGTCCATCGCCACCTAATTGAGGAATTTGATCGATTAATCGACTATTCCCGTCCGATCCCAGTAACTTCGATTTCAAGTCAATTAAGCTACGTTCAAACGTTGAATCGTGATAGTCGTGTCTTCCGGAACACACCAGCTCGGCTAAAAGTGCTCGCAGACACAACCAAACTTGCGCTTCTGGTTTCGGCATCTTCACTAGAGATTTTGCACTGATCCATCGACCGTCGTTGAGTACTTTTTGTTCTTCTTTTCGAAACCACGGTACTTTCCACAAAAGCGCAGGAAGCAAATGTGAGTGTATTTTATGCTTCGATATTAATCGCGCGACGACCGAGAGCGGCAATTCCGAGACGCTGTCGCATATGCTCCGCAAAATCGATAAGCACGACATTGTTCGACACAAGTATTCATCGTTTTCGTCTGAATTCTCCGATAGAGTGCTTTTCTCTGTTGGATCACTCGCATTATTCAAAGCCTCTAATCGTTCCACGCAATAATCCACCAAATCGAGCAGGTTGGATTCGTTGAGACTTTTACCTACCGAACACGCATTATCGAACACGGCTATCTCTAACACGCCAAGAATAGAGCTTTGGAGCTGCCCGACGTGCAACAACAGCTTTGATTTCGCTAGATATTGCGTCATCATTTCTTTCCTTTCTCGCTCTATGCGAGCCGACAATACTGGTAAAACGTCATCCTTCCACGCTTCCAGCGCAAACAAGCACCGGACCACGTCGTCCAAAATCTCCCCCGTTGACTGCGCATCTTCTGCAACGCTCGCACAGTCGCTACAACTGTTTTCCAAAATTTCTTCTCCTCCTTTGTTCGCATTTTTCAATACCAGTCGCAGCGCTGCTTTCCTCGCCCGGTCTGCGTTTAACACAAACTCGTGCCATTCGGGCGAGTCAACGTTTTCTGGGTTTTCCAGATACGCCTTGAGGAAGTCCCGTTCTTCCCCTGCTCCTTCATCTGTGCCAACAAAGAGCGAATGAATGCAGTTTCGCACTGAACGCATTTCGGGAGCGGATGAAGAAAATTGCAGATGATTCGTGTCATCATCGGCAAGTATCCCGTCGTACGCGTCTGTCTGCGCGATTGCAACCATGAATGTCTTGTTGTTGTTGTTGTTGTTTATCGAAACCCCTAATAATAATAACGGACAGAGCAGTCGTATTTTTTATCCCAAAAAAAAACGCACAAAAAAGCCGTTAAATTAAAATGAAAAACCCCCTCTCACCTAAAGTTGTTGTTGTTCGCGCGCTGCTGCTTTCGGGGTTAGCGCTTCCGCTGTGCATCGCATCATCGATATCGACAAACACGCCAGCTTCGCCGTGTTTTCAAGTTCTCAACGACTTGTTGGAAGAAAGCGGCAAAGTTTCCGCGCAAAACGGTCGCACTTCATCAGTTTCGTCTTCCTTGTTCTCAAACGCCGTTCAATACGCGTTGTCTGCTGGGGTCAACAATCGAGCCACGTCGGAAGGGAGCACGAGTTTAGGTATCGGATCCTCGTCTTCAGCGAGAGGTAGCTTCGCGTCTGGAGTGTTTGCAAACGCTGCGGCAGAAGGTGCGAGTTCTTTCGGAGGGGGCACGGATGCGACTGGCGTTTTATCTGCTGCTCTCGGAACGTATACAAGAGCGTCGGGCGTTTCGAGCATGGCTACGAATGTTGGGTCGGAGGCGACGAGCGATGCCTCCTTTGCTGCAAATTTATTAACGAAAGCGACAGGTACTGTGACTCTGTGAATTCTCTTTCTCTCTCCATTATTATTAATTCTGTCTATATACCAGGAATTGCTTCTTCAAGCTTCGGCAAACAAACTATCGCGAGCGGTGACTACGCAAACGCATTTGGTGAGAGATCAGAAGCAAGGGGAAGATCGAGCATGGTATCCGGAGAGCGCAACCGAGCAAACGGGAGAGCTTCTGTGGCATCAGGTTTGTTGAGCTTAGCGCAAGGAGCTGGAAGTTTCGCACAAGGCCTTCTCGCGCAATCCTATGGATCTGGAGGATTCGCGAGCGGTATTATGGCCCGTAGCTTTGGTGAAGGAAGCGGCGCGTTGGGTATATCTTCATTCGCGGCAGGTTTGTCCAGTTTTGCAAACGGTTTGAACGTTCGCGCTAATCTTGGTATTGCCAATTTCGCATCCGGGGCAAATTCGCAAGCGTCTGGTCGTTTGGCGTCTGCGGCGTTCAATCTAAACACTACCGCCGGTGGAAGTGCGAGTGCGTCTTTCGGCAACGGCACTTTAACGAAAGCAGAAACGAGCTTTGTCATCGGTCGAAACAACGCGATTGAAGTCAACGCCTCGAATTCTTTCGTGGGTGGTGAAAATTCGATCGCCTATGACGCAAATAGTTTCGTCTTTGGCAAAAATGTCGTTTCAAGAGGTGAGAATAACGCCGTTTTCGGCGGCACGGTATACGCGGATAATTTTAAGTTATCCAAGGGCACGTTTGGTGACATCGGGAAAATGGCGGATCGTATCAATGAGTTAGTGCGTGTGGCGCAAAACTTGAACGACCGCGTCACGGAGATAGAGTTAAAGTACATTGGGAAGTAATGAATGTAGCGTCGATGATAAAATTGGTTCAGTAGAGTATTTCTTGTATATTCCTTCTTTATATATTCTTACACGTTCTTCACGTAAATCCCTCAAAATGGCTGTAGT
>Ga0209335_10000687_pt1 | contig 40646 bp, 31 predicted proteins | sample COG_09_FD_184753 | JGI IMG/M metagenome (GOLD analysis project Ga0209335, IMG submission 184753) | Pelagic Microbial community sample from North Sea - COGITO 998_met_09 (SPAdes) (version 2) | ecosystem: Environmental > Aquatic > Marine > Neritic zone/Coastal water | place: Helgoland, sampling...
CGAGAGAAGCAGACGAAGAGGAAACGAACCGCCAAAAGGGGTCGTCCTCTCTCATCAGTGTGTTGGTTTTTTCAGATTTTCTTTCGGTCTGTCTGTAATATTTTTTTATATTTCCGGAAAACCATTCGAATTCCTCCTTTTATTTACACGGTACGTTCCTGCATCTATATCGCGGCGCTCTTTTATTTTTCTACCATACTCTTCGAACGAAGAACACCGTGACTGTTGTGCCCTTCTGCGAAAAAGTGTTCTCGTTCGATCTCTTCGCGCGCGTTTTGCGAATTCCTTCGTTCGCGTCGCGTCTTCTCTGGCGCGATTTCGAGAGACAAATCGGATGGACGGCGCATAAACATTCATCAGAGAGAGAGAAAAAAAAAGCGATTTTGGCGGCAGTGTCCAATTTTGAATCCGATGACCGCGCGATAGTTCCAGCCAAAAGCGCACGCGTTCAGATCAGAGACGATTTTCTCATTCACGCGTTCGCATCGCGCATGATTTGTGCGAGATTTTCGTCGCTTCATATTCGCGTCGTGGTGCCGGGCGGCGCGCGAGAGGTGAACCGCGAGAAGTCGAAAAATCTCATCTCTCAGAGAGAGAGAGATGAGAGGGAAGCGACGGCTGTCCGCTCATTTTTCGCCTGAAAAGCCCCAAAAATACAACAATTTTGACACTGACTTTGAAACGCTTTTCTCAACCCTCCCTTCCTTTTTTAATCGACAACTTTACAGAAAATCTCATAAATTAACAATGTCTGAAGGCAAAGAGCATCTCTCCATCGTTATCTGCGGTCACGTCGATTCCGGCAAGTCCACGACCACGGGTCGTTTGTTATTCGAACTCGGCGGTATCCCGGAACGTGAAGTCGAAAAGTTAAAAGCCGAGGCCGATGCCTTGGGTAAATCCTCTTTCGCGTTTGCGTTCTATATGGATCGCCAAAAGGAAGAGCGCGAGCGTGGTGTGACCATCTCGTGCACGACCAAGGAGTTTTTCACCGACAAGTGGCACTACACCATCATCGACGCGCCGGGGCACAGAGATTTTATCAAGAACATGATCTCTGGCGCCGCGCAAGCCGATGTTGCTTTGTTGATGGTCCCGGCCGATGGTAACTTTACCACGGCTATCCAAAAGGGTAACCACAAGGCTGGTGAAGTCCAAGGCCAAACGCGTCAGCACGCGCGTTTGCTTAACTTGTTGGGCGTCAAGCAATTGATTGTTGGTATCAACAAGATGGATTGCGACACCGCCGGCTACAAGGAGGAAAGGTACAACGAAATTCGCGACGAAATGCGCAACATGTTGTCCAAGGTCGGGTGGAAGCCTGACTTCGTTACCAAGTCCGTCCCGGTCTTGCCGATCTCTGGCTGGATGGGTGACAACTTGATCAAGAAGACTACCAACATGGGCTGGTGGAGCGGCGTCGACGTCGAAAGTTTCGACGGCAAGGCGGAAAAGCACCACATCGAGTGCTTGTTGGACGTGTTGAACAACATGGTCAACAGACCGGAACGTAACCCGGAATTGCCGATGAGATTGCCGATCTCTGGTGTCTACAAGATCAAGGGTGTCGGGGATGTCCTCGCCGGCCGCGTCGAACAAGGCGTCGTCAAGCCGGGGGAGGAAGTTGTCTTCTTGCCGACCAACACCACGTCCAACCCGTGTGGTGGTAAGGTTTTCACCGTCGAAATGCACCACAAGCGTGTCGAAGCTGCCAACCCGGGCGACAACGTTGGTATGAACGTTAAGGGTCTCGACAAATTGAACATGCCGAGATCTGGCGACGTCATGGTGTACAAGGCTGACAAGTCTTTGGCGCCGTGCAAGGAATTCACCGCGCAAGTCCAAACTTTGGACATTCCGGGTGAATTGAAGACTGGCTACTCCCCGATCGGTTTCGTCCGATGCGGCCGCTCCGCGTGCAAGATGACGGCGTTGAACTTCAAGGTTGGTAAGGAAACTGGCGGCAAAAAGCTCGAAGGTCCGGCCTCCTTGAAATCCAACGAAGTCGCCGAGGTCGTCTTTGAACCGGTCCACCCGATGGTTGTCGATTCCTTCAAGAAGTGTGAGGGTTTGTCCCGTATCGCATTTTTGGACGGTAACACCGCCGTCATGCTCGGTAAGATCACGAAAGTGACTTACAAGGAAGGATAAATATGTGCGAGTGTGAAGTGTTTGTACGTGTGAGAAAGTTTGAAAGAAAATTTTCGCATGTCTCTCCTTTCAAAAAAGCAATCGTATCATAAATCCATTTTTAAGCGTGTGTAGTGTGGTGTAAGGTAGTCTATAAGTATATAAATAACTTTAATAATAATACTATTAAAAGAAATTTGAATGAATGAATGTATGAAATCGTTTGACCTCGTTTGTTCTCTCTTCGTGTGGTGTTATTTACAACTGCATTTGTTTGTTCGTTAATAATTATTCGCGAGAAATTTTCGCCGTCGCCTTTTGAAGCCACTCCTTGACTTCCTCCTTCTGCACTCTCGGGCTTATTTTCTCCCAGACTTGTTCGTGATATCTGTTCACCCACGCGATTTCATCATCAGACATGATCTTCAAGTCCATCAATTTGGTTTGGATCGGAATAAACGTCAAGCACTCAAAGCTCAAGTAGCCTTTCCCTTGGAAGTTGTGTTCAGTTTTCGCCTCGCGGCAAATGAGAAGATTTTCAATTCGAATGCCAAACTGACCGTCTTCGTAGTACCCCGGTTCGTTGGAGACAATCATCCCATCTTTAATAGGCGTCGTGTTCCCCCACCGCGGAGAGATACTTTGCGGGCCTTCGTGTACGTTCAACGCGGCGCCGACGCCATGCCCGGTGCCGTGTCTGTAATCTAATCCGGCGGACCATAAGTGTTGTCTCGCGAACGTATCGAGAGCCATGCCAGGAGTACCCACCGGAAACGTCGCCGAATCTAACGCGATGTGGCCTTTCAATACTCTCGTGTAACACATCTTTTCGTACGCAGAAGGTGTTCCGAGATGGTGCGTCCTCGTCACGTCCGTCGTGCCGCACAGAAACTGTCCTCCGGAATCTAACAAGACCATGGAATCTTTTGTAATTTTTCTCGCCGACTCTTCCGTGGCTCGGTAATGCACGACTGCACCGTGAGGACCTTCACCGACGATGCTCGGGAACGATTCTTCGACGTACCCGTTTTGCTCGGCGCGTAAGGAGGAAACTTTCTCGCCGACGTTGAATTCGTTCAAATCTTTGTTACCTTCTCCCGCCTGTTTCTCGAGCCACCACCACAACTCGCTCATGGCCACGCCATCCATCAAGTGCGCCTCGCGCATGCCTTCCAACTCTGCTTCGTTCTTGATCGCTTTGGCCATTGGAATTGGACTAACGCCTAACTTAATTTGTTGGTTGCTATCGTTACCACCGCCGCTGTTATCGCTTTTAGCCACTTTCGCCGGACGACTCTCATCGATATTATTCTCAGCCGCTTTGATACCTTTCATTGCCTCGTCGTACGTATTCACGGAAACCTTATCCTCGTCGATCCAAATTTTCGTGCCTTTCTCCGCCATCTCTCGCAAACACTTCCCAACGTCTTCGTACGGCTTCACTTCCACCCCAGACTCTTTCAAATGTTGCGCAACCTCCTCGTTCACCTTATCTCTGTCCACGAACATAAACGCCTCTTTCTCCGTCACCAACACGTGTGACAAGCACACCGGATTACACTCCGCGTCGCCACCTCTCACGTTGACCAACCACATGATATCGTCCAACGCGGAAACTACCAAACATTCCTGCTTCTCCTTTGCCATCTCTTTCCTGATATCCGTCAATTTATCCTTGGCTGATTTTCCCGCGTATTTCATCGCGTGCACCCTCAACATCGCCTTTGGCATCCCAGGCCGTTTCTCTTCGCCTTCTTCGTTCTCCCACACCAAATCCACTAAATTCTTCTCAACTTTAACCAGCTTACCGTCGCCTCCTTCTCCTCTTCCTCCGGCATTCTTCTTCCTCATCAACTCCTCCAACTGCCTCGCCTCGGCGACCGAGTGCACGTTCGCGTCCACGGCGAGCGCCGCCCCACTCTCCATATTCTCTCTCAACCATTTCTGCACGGACGGCACGTCCTTCTCGCCTTGTTTCATCAGCTGCCACGCCGGAGAATCCAACTCTTGCTCGGCTTGTAAAAAATACCTCCCGTCCGTCCATAACATCGCGCTCGTTTTCGTCACCAAACACGTCCCAGCTGAACCGGTAAAGTTGGAGATGTACTTCCTCCTCTCGAAACATTTGGAAACGTACTCGCTGAAGTGCGGGTCTTGCGATGGAATCAGAACGGCGGAAATGTTTCGTTTATTCATTTCCAGGCGCAGTGCGGCGAGTTTCGCGTTGTTGTCCTTCATTTTCTTGTTGTTGTTCTCGTTGTTGTTGTTGCTTTCCACTTCTCTCGTCGTTTGGACTTTGGTTGACGACGACGACGACTTCGCGACGAGTAATCTCCTCCGAGACTTTGACGACGATACGGACGACTTTCGTTGCTTTCGAGAAGAGAACAACAGGGGCAAACGAGAAGAAGCAGAAGAAGAAGCGGACGTAACGGTAGGTGTGCTCGTCCTTTTCGCGTGTAAAAAGAGCGACCTCGTGAGCATTTTATGTGACGTTTCAGAGGAGCAGATTTAGGAGAGATTTTCGTCAAAGTCGCGGGTTCAATCCGCTCCTTTCTAAGAAAGCTTTTTCGCGCGTATGTGCTCGCTAGTATTACTATTGTTACTCCTAAAACTCCCTATTTGAACGGTTGTTCGTTTCCTTCCTTTTACTCGTACTTAACACCTTTCGAAGACTTTATACAGCTGCTCCAAGCACGCGACTTCGACGACGGTGCCGTCCTTGGCGAACCGGGCGGGAGGCGCGAAGGCGGATGAGCTCAGCGCCGGGAAGACGATATGTTTCGTTTGCCACGTACTTTCGTCGTTTTTGTCGTCGTCGTTTTTATTATTGTTGTCTTTAACTTCTTTTCCTGTCTCGTCGTCTTCATCGTCTTCGTCGTCTAAAACGCCGTAAAACTCGGCTAAACATTCCGCGATGGTCACGAAGCATCGCTTTTCGTTCGACCAGTCGACTTTCTCGCGTAAAGATTTTAAAAACTCAGGGAGACGAGAGACATCTGGGGAGTAGCCGTCTAATATTTCCGGTAACGCGGAAATGACGACGACATCTGCATTGTCGTGATCCTCTTTTGCTTTTTCTTCCTTTGATGTTGTCTTCTTCTTTTCAATCGCGATGCCAAAATATTCTTTGAGCATCTTCGCGTGGCGAAGCAACAGTTCCTCGACCTTTCCTTTTGCTTCCTCTACTCCTTCTTTTTCTTCTTCTCCGAGCAAATCGCACACGCAAGCCGGAGGCCGTATCGAAATCGGTTTAAAGCCGTTAAACTTTGCCATGGCGAGCTGATACATCAAAACTCGCGAAGCCGCGTTGACGTTTATCATTAACAGTTTCGTGCCATGTTGAATCAACCATTTTCCCGCGGAGATATCCGCCGGGCCGACGATGGTATGCGAGCGAAGCATTTCCGCGATTTCATCGTCTGCTTCTTCTCGAATAGTTTCGCATATTTCCGTGATCGAGGTCAAATCCGTGTAATAAGGCGCGATATCGTTCATCGCGCCTTCGCTCCCGTCCTTGTTCGGTCGATTTCGTCTCGCGCGCACGTTTCGACGCACTTCTTCCAGTAAAGTTATCGACCCGCTCTTGCGTCTGTTGTTCGTTGCATCATTTCCTTCTCCAACGTCTTCTCTGTTTTCTCCTCCCGTCGTAGCGGCAACATCGCTGGCGCTACCACCACCACCGACCGATGTTTTGCGATAAAACGCGTCTAAACTCGCCATATCTTTCGTTGGATTCGTGCGCACGAGTTTGTGGTCGCCGCCGGCTTTTTCTCTTTGTGTCGTTTTCGTTTTCATCGTTAGTATTTGTTGTTGTTGTCGCTGAGTTTGCGTCACGCGTTCTTCTTGATCTTCTCCTTCTTCTTCTCCTCCTTCTTCTGCTTTCTTCTTCGCGCTGTTTATTTTCTCTTGCGCTCCCGGCAACAAAGTTTGCACCGTAAACGTTCGCGCGGCATTGCTTTTCACCAGCGCCTTCTCCAACGCTGTTTGCACGCGTTCGACGATTTCCTCTTGGTGCATAAAGTGTACCTCTCTTTTCGTCGGATGCACGTTCACGTCCACGTCTTTAAAGGGGAGTTTCATGCTCAAAAATACGAACGGTTTTTCGCGCGAGGAGGACGGTAAAACCGATTGATACGCGGTTTCGATGGCTCTTTTTAACGCAGAACATTCCACCAATCGGCCGTTGATGAACAAGATGAACGTCGTTTTCTTCGCTTTGTAATTGGCGTTTGAGTATAAGATGTCGCATTCCATGTGGAATTGCGCCATTTTCTTCTCCAGCTTGTCGTTGTTCGTTTTCAGTCGCAACGGTAAGAGTTCTTTGGAGACGGTTGGACCGTAGATTTGGCCGATGCGTTCGAGTCGACATTTTTGCGACGACGAAGAAGGAGACGGTTCGTTTTCTTCTCCGTTTTCTCTATCTCCTTCTCTCTCTCCTTCGCTACCACCACCGCCGCTGCTGCTCAAAACCACCAAGGGCGCGTTCACCGTCGCCCGCGTCTCCCCGACTTTCCTACACGAAAACGCCACGTCCGGTCGACTCGATGCGTATCTCGTCACCACGTCTAAAATCTTCGCGTACTCCTCCGCCCCAGATTTCAACGCGTTCCTCCTCGTTTTCACGTTATAAAACAAATTTTCCACCGCGATGGTCGTCCCAGTCACCCCAGCGCACATTTCCTTCGTCCCTTCTCTCATTTTCCCGTCTCGATACGACGCTTTCCACGCGCACTTTCCCCCGCTTCTCGCCGTCGTTATCGTCACGTCCGCCACGTACGTCATCGACGCCAACGCTTCGCCTCGAAATCCAAACGTTTCCATCGCTTCTAAATCTTCAAATTTTTCCAGCTTTGACGTCGTGTGCCTTTCGCACACGATTTCTAAATCCTCCTCGCGAATCCCGATGCCGTTATCGGTGATTTGGAGTAACTTCTTCCCTCCGTCTTTGCACAGGATGGATATTTGCGTCGCGGAAGCATCCAAGCTGTTTTCGATTAATTCTTTCAAAGCGGAATGTGGTCCGTGGATGACCTTTTCATTGTTTGTTGATATTTTCATTTTCATCATCATCATCATCATCAGAGAGAGAAAGAAAGAGAGAGAGTGAGAGAGATTGAGCGCGCGTTTGCGGTCAGTTACTGCTCACTCGAGCACACGCCAACGATTTCAGAGTTCCTCTCCTCACTTCTCATCGATCGAAAGAGAGAGAAAGAGACAAGAAAGACAAGAAAGAGAGATTTTGAAAATGTAAACACATTTCCCCTAAAAGGAGTACACTAAAAACACGATTCGTTTCAGAAGAAGGAAGAAGACAAAGAAGAAGAACGAAAGAGAAAAAACTGTATAGCAGTACCTCTCCAGCGGCGACTCGGTTCACCACGGACTCCGGTAGCCGTTTGATTTCTTTCACTTGGACCACTTTTACGATTTGTTCGTTTTCTCGCATTTTTGTTCTGAAGCATTTCGAATTTCCCCCCAAAACAACTACTTGTTGTTGTTGTTGGTATTAGTACTAGTATTCATTCCTTTTTGCACGAGAGCGCCGAAAAACGAGAGACATGCCCGAAGTTGAAGGTGGTGAATCATCAGACGACGTCTACCCGTTCCACGGCGTCGACGGCGAAAACAATCCAATCGGGCCGTGCGATGCGTTCTGGAAACGCGTGTTAACGAAGAAGATACGAAAAGATGTTGACGATGATGAGAATACTAAAGAAGGAAAACTCCTGTGGTATCACCAAGGCGTGGAGTACTGGAATCACGTCGATGCAACCGTAGACGGCGTTTTAGGCGGGTTCGGATCGGTTTCCGGAGCAGACGCGAAAGAAAACGAACGGATTTTAAGAACGATGGTGTACCCAGAGGGAGAGTTTAGTGAGATTTTGGAGAAGAGAGCGCTGGATGTCGGCGCCGGGGTCGGGAGAGTTTCGGTGCGTGATTTTGTTTGTGTTATCGTTTTCTCTTTTCGTCGTCGTCTTCAGGTTGTTCTTCCGTTTGTGTGCGCGCATATATCATCGTCTCGACTGACCTTTTCGTTGTTTACGACTGACGCGAACAGAGCACGTTCTTGACGAAGTTCTTCCGTTCGGTAGATTTGCTGGAACCGGTGCATCACTTCATAGAAAAAGCCAAGGCGACGTTGAAGGATAAGGTGCAAAACTATTTCGAGGAAAGCTTGGAGGAGTTTAGCTTTGAAGAGGATGGGAAGGCGCTCGCGGGGTACGACGTGATTTGGATTCAGTGGTGCATAGGACAACTTTCCGACGCGGACTTTATCGATTTGTTGAAAAGAGCAAAGGTGAACGCCGATGGATTTATAGTCGTGAAAGAGAATAATTGCTCGAAAGGGTTTCACTGGGACGACCAAGATAGCAGCATAACTCGATCGGATAACTATTTCAGGTGGATATTTGAACAGGCTGGGATGGAAGTCGTGAATTCCAAGATGTCCGACGTATTTCCAAAGGAATTATTCGCGGTGAGAACGTACGTTTTAAAACGCTCCCCTCCAAAGAAGAAGAGCCAGTAAAGAGTTTAGCTTTTAGATAGCTTTAGTAGTGTGTAGTATTGATGTGTTATACAGCTTTTTAGTATTATTAATTGTGATGTGGTTTTTAAATCGACGGCACGACTTCATCCACGGCTGGCTTTTCCCAATTTTGTTTATACGTGCCTTCATCCAACTCGCCCATTTGTTCTTTCACGGCGTCGTCGAATTTTTCCACGTTGGCCCCGGAGTGCGAGTGCGTCAATTCGCCGTCTTTGAACACGAAAAACGTCGGCGTCGTTTTCACCGCCAAACGATCTCTCGCCAAGTGAATCGTGCTCGCGTTTTCGTTCCCGTAAATGCGAACGAATCTCGCGTTTTCTCTGAAATCCAACGCGCGTTGCTCAAAGTGCGGGAGAAATTTCTTACACGGCGCGCAACTGGTAAAGCCAACTTTTAAAACCACGCAGCGTCCGGTCCCTTTTTCTTCGCTCAACACTTGGTCCACGGCTTGTTCGGTGTGTAAAACCGTAACCGCACCAGTGCCGACGACTTGGCGATACCAGCCTTCAAACTCCTCGAACGAGATTTGGTTCGAATCGTCCATGTCTACGTCCACGATCAACTCACGAATCTCATCCGGCGGTAAGCGGATCCCCAAGGCGGAAACCATGCGAATAAACGAGTCTCTGTCGACCGTCTCAGACGATGCCGGGTCGCTGAATCGATCAAACAACGTTCTCAGCTGTTCGGTATCGACCAACTGAGGGGATTTACCCAACTCTTTGCCAATCGCCGCGCGCACTCTCAGCACGTCCGCGGCATATCGGAATCGAAAGCCGCCACCTGCAGCCGCACCTCGCACGCCTTCTGTTCTGTTCGCCCCGCCTTTCACCAACGGCGCGGCTTGCTTCTGCGCCAACGTAACGGACAATTCAGGCACCAAGTGCGACCACTTATCGAAGTTCTCACCGGCGCTGCCGGCGACGACCCATCGTTTCAAACCACCTCTTGCGCATCTGCACGCTTCGACTCTCGCCAGGTGCACCGCAACTCTCGTCGCCCATTTGCTCCACTGCTCTTCGTCCTCACAATCTTTGCTCGGTGGTGGACACGCCGACCATTCCTCGTTGTTCCAAGTCGACGCCAAATCCGCCGAGCGGAAATCGGCGTTTGTTAACAATGTGCCGTCTTTAAACAACGCGACGTGCATTGCCTCTTGCCCAGCCGTCACCACGCCGACTAAACCATCCATTTCGTTCACTTTTTCGTTACTCGAGTCGTTGACTTTGTTCACGTCGCCCCATAAATCGGCGTGGCCGTATCCGTGCGCTTCCGCACCGGTAATCACCGCCACGTCCAATCCGACCAAGTTACGAAATGATTCCTCCGTTTCCTCTCTTTCCGCTCTTGACTCTGTCGGCGATAAGGATTCCATCATATCGTACTGTTGCACCGTCGCGTTATCTTGCTGCTCCGCGTGCCACACGCCCGGTAACGCCACCGCAACGCCACCTTGCCATTTCAATCGTTTGCACAACGACTTCAACGCGACTCCGACGTTATTAATGTCCAACACATCCGTCACTTCCTCCTCGATGAGCTCTGAATCCAACTCGCCCGAGCGCACGGACACGATCGCGGCGGTGATGTACCCACCAGACGCGTACGCGCCCAACACAAACTCTGGTCCAGAGGAAAACACGTCCGAAAAATCCACCGAGTTCCCGGGCAAAGAGACTGCACCGCCCTCCACCGTTGACCCGTCTCCGTCGGAAGAACTCGAAGGCGAAACCTCCACCCCTCTCTGTCCTTCCTCCACTTCCAAATCCGCCATACCTCTGCACTCGTCGCCTTCCGCGCAACTCGCTTTTTCGCCTCTCAATTCCAAACCGACTCTTCCTAACGCCATAATCCCCGCCCCGACGGCGCTATCGCCGCCCAACTTTAACCGGTTGCTACTAATGAGCTTATACATCAAACTCGCGACAAACCCAACCGGCGGTAACGTGGCTAACTTCACCGCCCACCCGAAACCAACCACGCCAAAGAGCGTTTCAATCGCCGGTAAACCTTGCAACGGCTCCCCGCCGTCTCGTTTCAAAACGTGCAAAGTGTCCATCGCTTCCTCGAACGTCACGCCTTGGTGCTTAGAAGCGTCGTAAAGAGGGTCCGCGATGTTTACGTAATAGATTTTCCCTTTGCCTTTGCCCGTGCCTTTTTGGAAAAGAAGAAAAAGAATACCATACCGTCAGCATACAAGGAACAGACACGGTGCGTGCGCACACACACAGAGAGAGATAGAAGAGTCGAGAGTCAAAAACCAACCGCGAGAAAGAAAAGAGTGGTTGTTGTGTGAAGAGTCGTTTGAAATCCAAGCTCTTTCGATGTTTACGCGAAAGCGTATTTTAAAAACCCAACACACAACACGCCTCTCTGCTGAAGAGATAAAGTGCTCGTACCTTCTAATCCTGCTTTCAGCGATCGACACACCGGACAGGCGCCGTCGTAGAGGTACTTGTACTCCCAATTTGCGGGTTCTGGTTGCGGTTTCGTCGCTTCTTCGTCTTGGACGGCTGCCATCGCGCGAGTTTGAGGAGTCTTCGCGCGTAATCTTCGTCGTCGTCTTTGTTTCTTCATGACGTTACTTCTTGACTTTTCCCGGATGATGGGATTTTGAAACCCAACATTAACGTTTTTGGGATGAACAAAGGAAAGAGAGGATAAAGACATCATAAAGTCGTCGTACTGTAAATGCACCGTTTCTGTTTCTTCTTTTTTGTCTGTTTCTCGACGAAACCGTCGTCGTTTAACGAGCGCGAGCACGCGAGAAAGTGTGACGATGATGGTCTCGAGAGTCGAGTCATCGTGCCACTTTTTATTTAGGGTTTCATTACGTAGAAAAGAGCGACAGCGCAAAAATTGTTTTTTTCTTCTACCAGTAGTATTATTATTAAAAGCGTTCGGCTAAGCGCGCGGTGACGGTCCTTAACCTGGAATACACCTTCCCTGGCGGCGAACCCATGATTAAGGCGCACAAGGCATTCCTGGCGACCTTGATATTCTGAAACGACCCTAATATGCGTATGTGTTGATCGGCGATGACGATACGAGTTCGGGTGGCGTTTTCGATGGTGTATTTCGTCTTGCCGCTCTTCCCGGCTAATCTCCCGATCCCTCGGCTCATGTGTTCTCCTCTCAGCGTTTGCTTCACGTCTTTCACTTCGAAACACTCTAAATATAAATCGTCCAATCGTAACAACGCCACCGCGTCTTGGATTTCAAATCCCAAAACAAACGCCTGTATAAAATCCGCCGACTTTTGCAACGCCGACTCGTCCTCCGTCTGGTCGGTTGTTTTCAATTCCACTTTCTTCAGCTTTAAATTCATGCGCATGTCTATTTTCATCTGTTTCGTCACCGGCGTATACAGCGCCATCCAGTGTTCTTTCAACGGCGAAAGCCTGTGCGACGGAACGTTCACTTTCCGGTACATCGCCTTCTCGCCTTTCTTTTCGTTTTGCTTCCCCAAGGGCGCAAAAATCGGTCGCAACGGGTCGTTCGGGTTCACGTCCGAGAATAACGACATCACCGCGTTCTTGTCCTCTTCTTTTTCGCCGATGATACGCATCGCCTCTTCTTTCGACGACACCGGGTTCCCGGTTTTGTTCTCCACCACGACGTCATCGTCGTCATCCTTTGTCTTCTTCTCGCTTTTTGGCATCTTCTTCGCGCTACGCCGCCGCCGCTGGGGGACTTTTGTGTAAAGTAATTCTCTTCGCGCTCTTCTTACAGTCTCTCTCTCTCTCTCTCTCTCTCTCTCTGATAAAGAGGACAAAAAGAACAACACCAGCGGTAAGATCTCTCTTTTCTCTCTCTCTCTCGAGTGTAAAACGAGAGAGCTCTTTATATATGTGTGCTCTAAACACAACAATAAAACACCACAACAAGTGATGCGCTTTTTTGTGTTATTTTTGTACCGGATTTTTCCTTCATTTTCTTCATTTTTTGTTCAAAAAAGCTTTACAAACTCATGGCATCATCATCAAACCAACAAAGACCGAACGGGGCTTCCGCGCCGCTTTCAAAGTACAAGCTGGTATTTCTCGGAGTGCGTTCTTGTTATCATCGTCCTCTTCTGTCGTTTGCTTTTTGTTTTTTGTTTTCGGGTGCTCTCTCTCTCTCGTTCTTCTTCTTCTTCTTCTTCGTAACATTATTTGTTTTCAAAAGTCTCCGTTCCCGGCGATCCTTTTTTCTCTTCGTCGTAATCTTCCCTGAGATGATAAAAGAGTTGCCGCCCAAGAAGAAGAAGAAGAAGAAGAAGAAGAAAGAGAAGCGGAGGAAAAGCGCAGCATCTCGTCATCGTTTCGGTTTTGTGGTGGTTTTGTTGAAGAAGAATGCATCGCTGACTTTTCCTCTTTATGTATTCAACAGGACCAATCGGTTGGGAAAACGTCCGTCATCTCTCGCTTCATGTACGACAAATTCGACGCGACGTACCAAGCGACGATCGGCATCGATTTTTTATCGAAAACGGTACACTTGGAGAATTCTCGAGGCGTTCGATTACAACTGTGGGATACAGCTGGCCAGGAGCGATTTCGATCGTTAATTCCTTCGTACATCCGAGACTCCTCGGTGGCGGTGATTGTGTACGATGTGGCGAATAGGCAGTCGTTTTTAAACGTCGCGAAGTGGATCGACGAGGTGAAACAAGAGAGAGGAGAGAACGTGGTCATCGCGATTGTCGGGAACAAGACGGATTTGGTGGAAGAGAGAGAGGTGGAGACAGAGGAGGGGGAAAAGTTCGCCAGAGGGTTGAACGTTGGTAATAGCAGTAGTCATAGCGAGAGCGGTAGTACGAACGGCGGCAACGGAGGCGCCATTTTCATCGAGGCGAGCGCGAAAGCCGGGTATAACGTGAAAGCTTTGTTTAGGAAAATTGCGATGGCGTTGCCCAGCGCGGACGTGAACGCGAATAATACTAATAACAATAATAATAGCGCGAGTGAAGCGAACGCGAAAGAGCAACTGGTGGATGTGAAATTAACTTCGACGAATGCGAATTCCGCGAGCGGCTGCGCGTGTTGATAAGGAGGACTTCCAAGAAGAACAAGAGAATAGAAAAGAGAAAGAGAAGCAAACGACAAAAACAAAGAATCGCGTACGTAGCAGTCAAATGTATATATCTCTATCTCTCTATTCTCATGACAAGTAAAAACTCTCTCTCTCTCTCTCTCGTTCTCTCTCCCCCTAAAACACACTACTCCCCTTTATTCCTCACCGGCTGTACCAGCGGATACATCTGCGCCATGTATATTATCGCCCACATCATCCACATGCACGTCACCGCCGTCACACTCAGCAAATGTTTCAAGTGATTCGCGCCTCGAATGCCCGTGGCGTTGATGTACACCGCGCAAGCGCCTTCCAGGACGCAAAACGCAAACGTCGTTCCCCAAAATCCCATTCTTGTTGAGTATTACTCTCTATCACTCTCTCTCTGTAAAGCGGTAACCTCTGGGGTAAACGCGACCTGCCAGACTCTCTTCTTTTCGTTCTCGTTCTCTCCGTCTCTTTTGTCTCCAAACCTCGAGTGTAACCGACCGCAAAAGTATGCCATAAAAGTGCAGATTTTGAAACCATTTCCCCAGTTAAAACAAACGTAAGTCTCTGAGAGACAGAAGAGAGATGACGACTGCTGATGCGAAGAAGCGAAAACTGCTCACCGTGGACGACATCAAGCCGTCTTTGCGAGGTATTTTTTTACGCGCTCGCTCTTCTTTTGCCCCGTTTCGTCGCGCTTTCTTTCTTTCTTTCTCTCGTAATCTCTTTCGCCGCTTGGGAAATTGAATCCATCGTCGGGATCGAATCTGCGCGAAGTTTTGTGTTTCCCGCGCGCAAAGAGCATCATCTCACGCGTTTTCTCTCTCTTATTCAACAACAGGCAAATGGATATCCGTCATGTGGACAGAAACTGGCGTCTGGTACGACGCGGAAGTGCTCACAATAAACGTGAACACGCGACAGGCGCAGTTGTGGTACCCGTCGGACGAAGCCGAGGACGAAGCGTTAGGGGAGAAGGAGGACATCAACATCGAAGAGGCGATACTGGACGACGAAGTGTCCTGGCCTTTGGACGAAAGCAAAATGAGAGTGACGTCGGAAGAGGCGAGGGAGAACGCCAAGCGGTTGAAGAGAGAAAGAGACAAACAGCGGGAGAAGAAGAACAACGTTGGCGGCGCGGCGGGGAAACGCGTGGAACGAGAGAAGCGAGAGATTCAGCAGAAGCGAGACAACGTGGCGAAGAAGTTCGAGGAAAGTTTGAACGTGGCGAAGGCGGAAGAAGAGGCGATAGGAGTTACCGCGAACGCGGTGGAGAACGCGTTGAATCCGAGCGAAATTGCCGTCGGCATCGAGAGAGCTTTGTTTGAACGGTGCGGGAGAGATACGGGGAAAGAGTACGGCGTGCACGCGAGGAGTTTGATGTTCAACTTGAGAGATCCGCAAAATCCAACGTTACGGGCGAGAGTGTTGCACGAAAACGTGAGCGCGGAGACGCTGGTGAAGATGACACCGGCGGAGTTGGCGAATAAAGAATTGATCGAGTGGAGGAAGAAACGCGAGGAGAAGATTGGCGAGGATGCGTTTTTGAAAGGCGTGCCGTTGGAGATGATCAAGGTAGAGAAGGATGGGAAAGGCGTGAGCGTGCACATCAAATCGAAGGAGGAGATCGAAAAAGAGGAGAGAGGCGTAGAAACGGAAGGAAACACGCCGGCGACCACGCCGAGAGTGGTCCCGGTTGGCGGGAATAGTAATAACAATAATAAGAAGGACGATAACGGTAGTTTTAGCAAGGACGACGACAATCCTTTCGCGGCGAGCAAAGAAGAGGAGAAAGAACGATTAGACAAAGAAGAAGACGACGAGGGAGAAGCAGGCGACGTCGATGATGGTGATGACGCCGCGAAAGAAGATTTCATTTCGTTCGATGCGTACCAACGCGGCGAAGAAAAAGATGAAGAGGATGATGAAGAAGAAGAAGAGGAAGAAGAAAAAGAAATGGAGCAAAACGCTCCCGCGACGAGCAAAGAAAGAAACGACGTCGAAGACGACGACGATGACAACGAGCCGGGTGAAATACGCGCGTTAGAAATCGGTGATTGGTCCGGACACGTCTACGTCAAAGGCATCGACTCTCTCCCCGCGGTCGCTTTGCACTTCTCTCCAGTTGGAGGCGAACTGGCGCTGTTAGATAAACTTTTGCCCGATTCCTCGACGCTTGAAATCAAAGGTCGCGTTTCGTTAAAAGATGCCGAGGCGTTCGTTCGACAAATCTCTCGACAATCTAACTCGCGCGCGGTGACTATAGCCGAAGTTGAGACTTGCATGGTCAACGATAAAAAGCAAGACGCGAGCTTATTAGCGCTCGCAAAGCACTACGAGGATAAAGGCAGAGCCGGCGTGAGCGATGATAAGGAGAAAAAAATAGAGGTGTACGTGTTCCCTCGTAAATCAGACGAAGCTATGCGTTTGTTGAAGCACATGCGCGCGCCTGGGATTGTCATTCGAACCGAAAACAAAAAGAGTGGTTTGTTAGTTGCCGTCATTCACAAAAAAGGTATCGGGAGAAACTTTAAAGTCATCGAAGCTAAAGCGGAGAAGAAGAGGAAAGAGGCGAAAATGAAACAGCTAGAAAACGAACGCGTGAAGAAGATGAAATTGTTAGAAGCGGAGCGTTTGCGCGAGGCGGAAAATTACTCGCCGCCGGACGACGGAACGAGCGATTTCGACGAGGAGTTTTCGGAGGACGACGCGGAAGAAGAAGAAGAAGAAGCGAGGAAGCCGCCGCCGCCGCCGCCGAAACGAGCAGTGACGAATAACTTTGGACGCGGATTGACGCAAACTCTCGTCCAACCGCCACCGGCGCCGGTTGTGCAACAACAAGCCCCACCGCCTCCTCCACCAGTTACGGTTGTTGCCCCGCAGCTCCATCGCCAGGCACCTCCACCACCACCTGTAGTTTCCGCTGCCCCTCAGCAGCATCATCGTCAAGCTCCGCCGCCTCCTCCGCCGCCAAACGTCGTCGTCGTGCCTCCTCCTCCTCCGCAGTTGCGCGTCCCGCCGCCGCCGCCGCCCATCGTTCACGTCCCACCTCCTCCTCCAAACAACACCGACAAAATCAACGGAGGCGACATCAACCAACTCCTCTCCTCCGTGAGCAAATTCTTGCCGCCGCAAAGAGCTCCGCCGCCGCCTCCGCCGAGATGATAAAAAAAGAGAGCATATACAATAATACTAATAAACAAAACAACGCGATCTATATATATGTACATCTACTCGCGAATTACCAACTGCTCGCGCCGAGTAACAATTCCTTCTCCAGCTCGACCACTTCCGCTTTCTTCGTCCTCACCTCCTTCTCCAACGCTTCGATCTGCACGAGTATCGCTCGCTTCTTGGTTTCAATCTTTCGCATCAACGACGGAAGCGTGCTTTTTTCGCCGCTCTCTATCGCAGATTGAATCGCCGACGTTCTCTTCTTCTCATCAGTGGTGGTGTTGTTGTTGTTCTTGCCGCTGCTCTTCTTGTTCGGCGGCACCGGCTTGTTGTTGTTGTTGTTGTTACTCGTGTTCGTTATGGATTTCAAATTTGGTCTCGCGCTTTTCTTCTTCGCGACTTTCCCTTTTTGCGGCGACTTTAACGACATCAAAATCGGCGACTTTGCGACGGAGACCCCGCGTTGAGCGCGCAGTTTCCTCTTGCGCTTCTTATCCGGCCGGCCTAAGGTTTGGCCGGAGAAGGTTTCGTACAGAGTGGATATGAAATCCATTCGTGTGTCTCGTTGTTTTTGAATTTATGAAGAAGCGAAAAGGATGGATTTTCAGTAAAATGGAAACATCCGAAAGCGAAGAATTGAGAGTACTCTGTTACTACTATTGCTCTCTCGCTCTCGCGCTTTTATTATTGCGACTCAAACGAAGAGGGTGCTTTTAACGCTCTGGTTAGATATCTATCGCGTTGTTAAAACATCCACGCGAATACGCGTTGGAGAGTACTAGTACTATTACTACTACCGCTATCGCTAGTGCTCGTTTTATTGCGACGAGAAGAACTGTACTTACCGACAAAGACGCCGTTCTTTTGGACAAAGTTTTGCCGGTACGTTGCGATTTTGTGTACTCCCTTGTTCTCCTTTGCGGCGCTTTCTTCGTCGTTCTCTCCGTCGTCGTCTGAATCGTCGTCGTCGATCCCGTCGTCTTCGAGATCTTTAGCTACGCTTTCGTCGACCAGTTTTTCTACGATTGGCATGCTCAAGAAAAATAAGCCGAAGAATGCGCCGAGGATGCCCGAGAAGAGAACTATTCGCCAGTTTTCGGTGAACAATGCTCTCGCGGTTCCCGAAAACGCGAGCGCTGAGAGACTCGCAGCGAACGGCGCTCTCGTCTTTCGAAACGCGTACGCCGCCAACGCGAGCTGCCCGAACATAAATCCGTCGACCGCTCTGAACGGAACCGACTTGTGCGGCTTTGGCGCTTCCCTCATCTCACCCACGCGAGCTTTCACGCCACTAATTCTGTTATTACTCGAAACTCTCGTCCTCAACCTCGCTCGCTTTTCCTCTCTCTCCTTCCGCTCCGAAGCGTCGAACTCATCGAACGCGTCTCTCGCGCGTCTCATATCCTCTACATCTCGCGACGTCGGTTTTCGTTGCTTCATCTCTCCTTCTCTTATCTTTTCCACCAATTGCTCGTTTCGTATTAAATCGTCTGGATCCATCGTTTGCATCTCGCGCTCTTTCTTCCAAGGGTCCGTCAAGGTCCCTTTGCGGAAGCGAAAGCATCCGTCTTGGGCCATGACATCATCATCTTTACACAAAACGAAACCAGACGACTTTGAGGAAGTCTTCGCACCGTCGCCACTTTTGCTCGGCGAAACGAATAATCTCGCACTCGGAGATGAAGAAGCGAACAACAAAATCATCATCATCATCATCAGAACAAGAGTAATAAAGAGCCTTTGTATCTTCTTATTAGGGGATTTCCAATTCATATCTAAGTGCTTTATCTTGTGTGGCTCTTATTCTCCGAACAGATATGTGGTTTGAGATGAGAACACCAACACTTTGCGCTTTATGTGCGCGTCGTGTGTGTGTGAGCGCAAGGAGGTACCATTGTTATTCGTAGTACGAGGTCTTTCTTTTACATGCGAGAGCGTCTTAAATGAGGAAACTTTTCCCCAAATTCGACACTTCTTTTGCGCGCGTGTAAGACGCACGCTTTACGATATCTCCATTCGAGAAAGAGAGAGAGATATTATGGCAACGACGACGAGACTGACGCTGCCGCGACCATCGACTTCTTCTTCCGCTGCTTCTTCTGCTTCTGCTTCGTCGTCATCGCGCAACAAAGTGATGACGACTTTAATGCACGGACGACGACCAAAGAGGAAGATTCCCCGAACGGTGAAGCGGTCGTCTGCGTCGGCGTCGACATCGCGACGAGAAGAAGACGAAGACGAAGACAACGCAGGACGACAAGCAGCAGAGGATGATGCGTTTTTTGTGAATTATTTCGCCTACGGATCAAACGTCGGCTCGAAAACGTTCTCCACGAGAAGGAACATACAACCGAAACGAGTGCAAAACGGGAAGATACTGGACTATCAATTGAGCTTTAACGTGCCTGGCGTCCCATTTCTCGAGCCGGCGTTTGCGAGCGTTACGCGCCAAAAAGGCAAGGTAACACACGGCGTGTGTTATACGATCACGAAGGATGAGTTTCAATATTTGTTGCAAACGGAAGGGTCGTACGATGTCGTGGATGTGGATGTTGTTGTCTACGGCGATAAGGATATTGAAGGGGTGTTGATGAAGGCGAAGACGTTGACGCACCGCGACGTCGCCGCGAGGCGAGATTTACAGCCGAGCAAACGGTATCGAGATTTGATCGTGGAAGGCGCAAAAGAGAGAGGTTTGGAGAAAAGTTGGATAGAGTTTTTGGAAAAGATGCCTTATTTTGATCCAAATGAGAAACCGTTGAATGCGTTTGAGATGTCGGTGCTCGCCGCGGCATTGCCGGTCGTTTTGGCTCGAGCCGCGCCGAAAATTTTCGACGTCGTGTTTTCTAATTCGGGAGAAGGAGGAAACGACGAGAAGACGTCAAACGAGAGGAAGCTCATTGAATCGTTTTTAGCGACGCAGGAAGCTTTGTACGACGTGCACGATAGTGTCGAGGGTGTTGTTGGCAGAAGCGGTGTTTTAGGGGACAATAGAATTTAGCAAATAGAGTCAAAATCTAGGAAAAATTATCCGCGTTAATCCGAATACTCGTCTTCATCCGCGTGGTGATGGACTTTCGTTTCATTCGTCATTGGCGCCACAGCGGCTACGTCCTCCTGTTTTCTCTTCTTGCCCGTAGAGTTCGACGGTGCGGGTGCATTTTTTTTCCTCCCTTCGTCCCTTTCCACTTTCGCTCTCAGAATCTCCTTCCCAGCCTCTCGCTTCATCTCCGCGCGTTCGTTCCAGGACGCTTTCGTCCACCCTTCTGGAAGCGGTGCTAATCGTGCAAACGTCAAGTATCCAGTGTGCGTCTGTCCTTGAAATCTAGGCACCGCGCTCACCCGTTGCGAAACGAGAGCCACGCTCTCTTCTTCCTCGCCGCCTTTACTATTCAAACCCTTCTTCGCTTTCTTCGTCTCCTCTTTCACCGACTTCGTATCTCTTTCACTCAAATTTCTCGAAAACTTCCCGGTTGAAGCCTTTTCTATATCCGTGAAAAACTTTCGTTCGTTCACGTCGAATTCTCGTCCTAACATCTCTACCGTCTTGACATCTACGAACCCGAACTTTTGCATCTCCACGCACGTCCTCTGCACCTGCTCCACGCACGGCGAAAACGAGCACAAAACGCCATCTTCTTTTAAACAATTCGCGCTGCTCTCCACGCACTTATGCGGACCGGGTAAATCTAAAAACACCGCATCTGCAATCTTCGCGGTTTCTAAATTTTTCGGGAACCCGTTCGTCTCGATGTCCCGATGTGTCACCGTGCAATACTCTTTCAATCCATTTTCGTCGATTTCTTCCCTCGCGGCGTCCGCTCGAGATTGGTTAAACTCAAACGTAAACACGTGCCCTTTACTAACGCTATCACTACTACTATTACTACAACTATCACCACCACGACCATTTGCCACCGCTCTCACCAATGAATGCGTCAAACTCGCGCTCCCGGTCCCGCTTTCCAACACGACTTTCCCCGGCTTCAAATCCAACCACGCGCATATCAGCGATATGTCGTACGCGTACAATATCTGCGTTCGGTGCGCCAACACGTTCGTCCAAAGTTCACACGTAGGCGCTAAACACCAGACGAAAGGTTTCTGACCGCCTGAGGAAGACGAACCCTTCGCGCTCGAACAAAACGCCTTCTCGCCGAACCGAATAGATTTGTCCGTTATGTCTCTCTTGTGCGAGAAACTCCCGTAGGAGGTGTGCAACATTCCTTCTGCCCTTTTTGCGTTTGTTTTGTTACCCGACGCGCGCACTCGCATAGCTTTCTGGTCGCCAAAACCAACGTGCGCGATGACTAAATCGTTCTCTCTGATGATCATATTCGTTCCATCATCGCATTCATCTTCTCGTTTCTCTTCTTCTCCTTCGTCTATGCCGCCGCCGCTCTTTTTTTCCAATTCGTCGAAGCGCTGAAAAGAAGGCGATGGCGTCGATGCGGGGACGTGGAGAATGCCGCCGGTTATGCGAGAGGAGGACATTATTATACGATCGTTTGTTTTCGCCTCTTTTCGATGCGAAAAGAGATGTGATGATCTTTTATGAAACGCGCGCGTGTATGTGTTATATATAAAATGAAGAGAAAGGAAACTATCTATCAACCACTTTTCATCAAAAATCGCAGAAGCGAGCTCGGGCGAATATCACCCATCATATGGACGTGTGCGAATGACGAACACCCCAAAATCCTCTTTAAAGAGCATTCTTCCACTCCTCGCTGATTGCTTCAGGGCACTGATCCAAGATGAACTCCTTCAACTCCAAAAAGCTCCGCACGCCTATTCGCACGTGTGTGTACGTGCTATCCAGCCGATGTAACCATCCGTCGTTCACGAAATTCGCGACGATGATTTCGCGCTCTGTATATGTCATCTTCCCCATTGCTTCTACTTGCTGCTGCGTCGTCGCTTGCGTCATCGTCCCTACTCCTTCTCCTTTCTTCTCCTCGTTGTTGTTATTTTTCGATAACTCTTGCGCTTGCGTCATGAACGCGTCTTGGCTTTGTCCTAAAAACCGCTCCAAGTCGATGCCGTTGCGACACGTTTCTTCGGTTCGTAAAATCTCATCCAAAACCACTCGAAACAGAGCGATTTCTCGCGGTGATCTCGTCGTCGGTAACCCATTCACGTACGATTCGTTCGTCAAGTTGGAATTCACGTTGCAAATCCCCAAATATATCTTCTCGTCCCCTCGCACGAAGCGCACTTTCCTTATGTCCAATCCCATCTTCGTTCGTAACTTGTCCTTCACGTGTCCCCAAAATTGGTCGAACTCTTTTTGCGACGGCAACGCGTTCTCGATGTCATTTTCTCGGTTCGTCAGTAAATCTCGGAACAGTTCTTTCGCTTTCGATTCTTCGATAAATTTCCGGCTCATGAGCGCGTTGATGAAGAGCTTCTCGTTCGCGTTCATTATTATAGTATTAGCTCTCTGATTTTTGAATTTTACCCGGGGAAAACTCCTCTGCAAAAGATGTTTAATGTTCTCACAACAACACAAAGAGTGCGAAAACTCTTCTCAAACGCACTTGACAGAAAATAAAGAACGCGACGAGAACAACACCGCTATTATTCGAGAGCAATTCTTTGTCTTCTTTGTCTTCTTCTTCTTCTTCTTTGTCCCTCTCTGTGATGATTTCAAGCTCACGTCGTTTGATGCAAAAATCACTTTTTTTCTGTCTTTGGTGAAATTTCAATTGTCTTTCCTCTCCTCGTTTCCGTCAAAACGTCTCGATTTTTTTTTTCCCTCCTCTCTTTCGCTTTGATCTGTTATTTTACGTTTTACTACTACTACTACTAATACTAACAACAACATGGGACGAAGAAAGAATCCACACCCAAAACGCGCGGTAAACGCGAGGACGGTTTTAAAGGTGGTGAAGGGTAGGACGGAGGAAGAGGGAGAAGAGGGAGAAGAACCTTTGGTGTTGTGTTCGAGGATTCCTGAGGAGGATGATTTCGAGGCGAATCATCATCAGATACAAAAAGAAGACGAAGAAGAAGAGGGAGAAGAAGAGGGAGAAGACGACGACGTGAAGCGATTGCGGAGGATTCTCATGTGCGTGCCGTGTGACGACGATGTCGTGATGGAGCAAAATCAGATGCGAGAAGAGGAAACTGCTTTTATTAAGAAAGGAGTGAAGAGAAAGAGAGGGGGGCACGAGTGCGATGTTTGCGAGAAGGTGTTTCGATATCCATCCGATTTGACCAGACACAAGCGTACGCACACGAAAGAGAAACCGTACGAATGTGATGTGTGCGAGAAGCGTTTTCGTTATTCTAATGGTTTAAAATACCACACGCGCATTCACACGAACGAGAAACCGTACGAGTGCGATTTTTGTGATAAAGCTTTTCGTGATTCTAGTAGTTTGACAAAGCACATGCGTATTCACACGAACGAGAAACCGTACGAATGCGATTTTTGTGATAAAGCTTTTCGTGATTCTGGTGCTTTGACAAAGCACATGCGTATTCACGCGAACGAGAAACCGTATGAATGCGATGTTTGTGATAAAGCTTTTCGTCAATCTAGTGATTTGAAAACCCACATGCGTATTCACACGAACGAGAGACCGTACGAGTGCGATGTGTGCGAGAAGCGTTTTCGTCGATCTGGTCATTTGCAAACTCACATGCGTATTCACACGAACGAGAAACCGTACGAGTGCGATGTGTGCAAGAAGCGTTTTACTCAAGCTGGTAGTTTGAAAAGGCACAAGCGCACTCAACATTAGCTGTTCATTTGTAGTTCTAAAACTATACACATACACGTCGTAATAAATTCATCACAGATACCGAACACCAACGAATAATCAAACGCGTCCACTCGACGCCGACTTAGTGATGTCTAAAAATGTGACCACCTTTTGAAGCATCAGAAGAGAAAAATTTCCCCTCATTAAAACAACAAAGCGCGCACGCTCACACGCACTTAAGAAATGGTGAAAGCGTACCTCCGGTACGAGCACACGAAATCCTGGGGCATCATCTGCTCGCCCGACGTGAACGCGTGTTATCACGAAACGAGTACTGCTCCCAGTGCGACAAACCAATCCTCGACGTCGAAATTCCTCTTCACCGCCGCCGGGGAAACGATAAACGTGTTCGATTGCTCGCAGACGACTTCAACCGGACGAGTGCGCAGAAAACTGTTCGCACCGAAAACGTACCACTCCTCGGACGGAAGTTACGTGGCGAGTGTACCGAGAGTGACCGCGATCGCGTGCTCGAGAGACGGTCGAGTCGTCGCCGGCGGGTTCAGCGACGGGTCCGTCAGGCTGTGGCGAAAGCCGTTGAAAGGAGTGCTTTTCTCGTCGGCGGCGAAGGCGGCGCGGGGGCGGCGGCAAAAAGGTGGAGACGAAGAACACGAATATCCCGGAGATGACCTCGATGAACTGTATTCGAGCGATTTTGAGGACGACGAGGAAGAGGAGTTGGAGCATTGCACGAGTTCGGTGTTGTTTCGCGGTCATAAATCCGCGGTGAGCGCGTTGGCGTTTACCGAGGACGGGACGGTGCTGGTTTCCGGAGGGAGGGATACGGACGTGGTCGTTTGGGACGCGTTAGAGGAGAAAGGGTTGTTTCGGTTAAAAGGACACCGAGGGCAAGTGACGAGCGCGGTTTTCGTGACGAACGCGACGGCAGATGGCGGGAAAGGGAAGAAGGCGAGGAAGAAATCGAAGAAATCGAAGAAATCGAAGAAGAAGAAGGACGAGAACGAGGAGATGGAGGACGACGAGAACGAAAACGAGGACGAGGATGATAACGACGTAATGGTGAAGGAAAGCAGCGAAAATGCCATCGCGTCGTCAAATTTCACAAACGTAGCGCTTGTGACGACATCGAAAGACGGGTTCGCCAAGGTGTGGGATTTAATCGGCCAAAGGTGTTGTCAAACGCTGTCCGGTTTTGGAGGCGAGTGTTGGGCGTCCGCGTATAGCAAACACGTGGTCGTGGACACGAATAGCAGTAACGATAGTACTAATCATAGCAACGACAAGACAAAATATGGCATCGTTGCCATAGCTGGCGTGGAAAGAGAGATTAAATTTTATTCCGTGTTTAAAGGCGTGGAGAAGGATTCGTTCCTGCGTCGTCGACAGCGCGTCGAGGAAGAGGCGGACAACGACGACGACGACGATGAAGACGATGAGACGAAACAGGCGCGCGAGAACATTTTAGATCGAGCGTTGCGTTTACGCTTCATCGGCTCTTTCGCGAAGGAAGCGCGAAGTCGGACGATTTCGATGCAATTTTCAAACCTCGGCACGGCGTTTGGCGTACAGAGCGTAGGGAAATCGATCGAAATTTACGACGTGAAGAATGCGGAGGAGATTGAAAAGAAACGGAAACGAAGATTGAAACGGCGTCGCGAGAAGGAGAATATCAAAAAGTTAAAGTTGGAAGAACAGAAACGACGAGACGAGGATAGTGATGACAATAACGATGACGACGAGGACGAAGACGAGGACGACGAGAATAAATTCAACGCGAAAGACGCGTTTGAGTTATCTTCCGTCGTTCGCCCGACGGGTAAATCTGTCGCGCCGTTTGCGTTTCAACCGGAAACTATGGATTCGCATTTGTCAAAATCTGTATCCTTAGCCATCTGCCTCGATTCAAACGCGATTGAAGTGTACGATATCGCGGACGTTTCTGCGAAGAAAGACCCGAGCATTAAAGAGGCAAAGAAACGGTCCATGGCGCGACCGCCTGGACACCGCGCGGATGTTCGCGTCATCGCGTTATCTCCGGATGAAACTTTCCTCCTCTCCGTCTCGCACTCGGGTGCGAAAATCTGGGACGCGGATACTGGTAAATGCGCGCGGACGATTGAGTCCGGGTACGGAACGTGCGCGTTCTTTGCCCCGGACGGACGAAATGCCGTCGTCGGAACAAAAGATGGCGGCTTAGAGATTATAGATTGTCTCGCCGGAACGAACTCGGCGTCGTTGCCCGAAGACGAAGAGAAGAAAAAGAAAAAGAAGAAAAGGGGCGAAGGAGGAGAAGACGACGACGACGAGAAAGAAGGAGCAAACGAGAAAGGTAACACAGATATCGTCGATCCGTTGAAATCGGCGCACGAAGGTCCAGTCTGGGGCATATGCGCTTTACCGGATGAGTCTGGTTTCGTAACCTGTTCCGGCGATAAGACGATCAAGTTTTGGGAGTGGACGCTCGTCGCCGCGAATAGGAAAGATAAGAACGGCATGAAGAAACTCACCGCGACGCACTCAAAGACGTTACAAATGGCCGACGACGTTTTGAGCGTCTCAATCACGCCAAACGGGAAACTGTTATCCGCGTCTTTACTCGACAACACGTTGAAAGTCTTCTTCGCGGACACGTTGAAGTTTTCGCTCTCCTTATACGGTCATCGATTACCGGCGCTGTGCCACGACGTCTCCTCGGATTCCGTCTTATTAGCCAGCGCGGGACAAGATAAAAATATTCGCGTATGGGGGTTGGATTTTGGCGATTGTCATCGCTCCATCCACGCGCACGACGATTCTGTCATGGCGTTAAAATTCGTCAACAAAACGCACTACGCGTTTACGTGCGGTAAAGACAAACGCGTCCGGTATTGGGATTTAGATAAGTACGAAATGCTTTTGTCCATGGACGAACATCACATGGCCGTCTGGACGATTGCTATATCGACAACCGGTGCCTTTCTCGTTTCCGCCGGCGCCGATCGGTCCTTGCGTCTCTACGAACGCACCAGAGAACCTTTCTTTCTCGACGAAGAGAAGGAAAAAAGGTTAGACTCCATGTTTGAGGATAACGCCGGCGTTGAAATGGACGAGGAAGATCGCAGAAACAGCGAACGAGTAAACTTGGAAAACAACAACGGAGACAATACCGATGCACTCAACACGACCGTCGCAGAATCCGGCCTCGCCGGTCGTCGCACGATGGAAACGCTCGATTCCGCGGACAAAATCGCCGCCGCGGTGGATTTGGCGAAACACGAGCTCGAACGCGTCGCGGCGTACGAAAACGAAAAGCGACAAAGCGCGGACCCTTCCAAGATGCCACCTCTGAAACCAAACCCGCTCCTTCTCAACATGGAACCTCGTCAATACGCCTTGTACCAAGTCAGTCAAGTCCGTCCGGCTGAGCTCGAACGTTCCATCCTCTGCCTCCCGTTCCTTTACTGCCGCCTCCTCCTCGACTACCTCAAATACTGGCTCGAGCGAAACGAAAAAGTCGAGCTGTGTTGCACGATGACCAACTTAATCGTCCGGTTACACTTCCAACAACTCGGCGCGACTCGAGAAGCTCGCGCGACTTTGGACGGTTTAAAACCGTTACTCCGATCCCGAGCGAAGGAGCGCTTGGACGATTTAGGATTTAACATCGCCGGGATGGAGATGATCGAACGAAGCGCCAAGGCGAAAGCGGATTTGACAAAATAGTAGCAGTAGTAATACAACAACAATAACAACAACAACAACAACATCCGAATGCAACAAATCTCGCCCACCATCTGCATCCCTCTCGTCCATCTCTCTCTCTCTCGTAGTAGTAGTAGTATTCGCTTTAAAAGAAGACATTTTTTCAGCACAAATCGTCACTTTGAAAACAAAAATAAAGAAAAAAAATGTCGAACTCCAACAGTTGTTTAACAACTCTGTTTTCCGGAGGAGGCGGAGGCGGAGGAGGCGGAGGATTCTTCTCTAAGAAGAGACCAAAGAGAAACACGAGTTCTCGCGTAAACTCGAGGAGCGGCAAGAGCAGCTCCTCCGAGCCGCCTTCGGGGCAGAGGACGACAGATGTGACGATGGGAAAAAGGATCGCCTTATTCGCCGCCATTGTTCCCACGTCGTGTTCGCTCGTGTTTCTCGCCTCGTGGGGCGGCGCGTTCCTCGCTCCACCCGCGGCGAACGCGAGAGAAGAAGAAGAACGTTTCAGCGGCTCTACATCGTCGAAGAGAACATCTGCAAAAGGAGGGAGCAGTACGAATGTCGAAAATGAAGGAGAGATTCTGAGTGGGAAAATAAACCTCAACGGGCGAAGGTTGGTCGCCATCGGCGACGTGCACGGGGATTTTCCGGCGGCGATGAAAGCGTTGGAAATTGCCGGAGTCATGGACAATAAAGGCGAATGGATCGGGAAAAACACGGTCGTGGTACAAGTCGGGGACGTGATGGACCGAGGGGATGCGGAGTTGGCCATCTTTACGAAGTTTTTACGATTGAAGAAGAAAGCGATGAAGGAAGGCGGGGACGTGATTGTGATGAACGGGAACCACGAGATTATGAACGTGATGGGGGACTTTAGGTACGCCACGAATGGGGCGTATTTAGAGTGCGGGACGTACTTGAAGAAGATGAAAGAGAAGGAGGAGAGTAGTGGTAGTGGTGATAAAGGTAGTAGTAGTGCTAATAGTAACAAGGAGAACGCCTCTCCGGATAGTAATAGTACCAACGAGAGTAGCAACGAGAGCGAGAAATCACCGCTGAAAAAAGCCTCCGAGCAGTTTCAAAACGAAGACCCGGTGATACAAGGCGTTCGAGCTCGACGGGAGTTGTTCCAACCGGGTGGCGCGTTTGCGATGAAGTTGAGCAAACACCCGACGGTGTTGCAAGTTGGAGACACGATTTTCGCGCACGCCGGAGTCAATCAGAGCCACGTGAAGTACGGTTTCGATAGGATTAATCGGGAAGTATCGCTGTGGATGCAAGGAAAAATTAAGAATCCACCAGATTACATCGTCGAAAGCGAAGGTGTCGTTTGGACGCGAGAATACGGAGGGAAAGATGCCGGCGTGAAGTACGAAGCGGAGGCGTGTCGACGATTGAAAAGCGCCTTGGCGTTGACTTCAGATCCAGAGGCGAAAAGATTAGTCATTGGTCACACGCCACAAACGACCGGGGTAAATTCTGGGTGTAAAGGTGCAGTTTGGAGAGTTGATGTCGGCGCGAGTCGAGGTATTTATGGCGGGACGGTGGAGGTTTTAGAAATTAAAGGCAGTCGCGTTCGGGTTCTCTCTTAAATGATGATGACGTTCAATTTACAATATTAAAACTACTACTATCAATAATATTTTTATCACAACATGTTATTTATATCTATCATATCTGCTACATCGTATCTGTTTTACCTGCTACGTCTTTATTCTCACGCGAATAATTTCGCGAACGTTACTGGCGCCGTCCATAATCTCTTTTACCACGTCGCAAGATAAAGACGTTTCGTCGCACAACTGCATAAAGGTCGCGGTCGAACCGCCGACACCGAAATAGTATCTCTTCGCGGCGACGAGCGCGATGGCGTTTTCGTTTGCATTCTTTTTCAAGCAGTGATGAATAACTTTCGCCAGCTTTTTCGCATCGTCTACGTTATAAATCGTATCGGAGGTTAAAATCAAATCGAACTCGTCCTTCGACAAGAACGCCTCCGATTGCTTTTTTGAGGGCGCCGCGACTAAATCGTCCCAATCGCCGGCTAAAAACGTGCACTGTTCGCACACCCCGTTCATTCTCGCGTTCGGTATCGTCACTTCTGTCAAAACTTCTTCGTTATAATCCGCTAACGTGCACAGAAGAGTAGTATCCTTACCATCTTTCTCCATCTTTTCGTGCGCCATCAAACTCGCGATGCCGGGCACGCCGTGGCCGCATCCCAGTTCCAACACTCGAAACGATTTCGACCTCGACAACGTCACCATCGCCTCCACCACTCGTTCTCTCACCACATATGTCGTCAAATCAATCGCGCACTCCCACAGTTTCAACCCGCCTTCGTATTTACCTTTCACCAAATCGTGCGACGCCAACGAATACGCAGACGCGGCAGACGACGGGGACGCCTTTGCTCCTTTCGCCGGCTTTTCGTTGTTGTTCTTACAAACCGCATCCAACGTCGGCACGCGCATCCGCACTTCCTCTTTCCCCAACGGCGGTATCTTTTTCTCAATCGATAACATCAACACTTTCGCTCCTTTCTCTTCTTCGTCTGAGGAAAATATCTCAACCGTTTCCTTGTCCACGGCTTTCGCAAAGACGGGTTCGAAAACATCTTTCGAATGCACCTGTTTCGCCTCTGGCTTTTGTATCGTCGTCGTCGTCGTTTCGTTTGCATTCGTTTCCGTCCTCTTTTCCTCTTTTCCTTTTCCTCCGGAAGAAGAAGAAGAAGAAGAGAAAAAGTTGAACGCGAACGAATTCGTCGTTTCCCCGCCGTCCATTCTTCCTCTATTCTTCTTCTTCTTTAAAACCTCCTCCTCTCAAAAAACGACAACAACATCTTAAAATCGACGCAGAAACGCGCGCTCCTTCTTCTTCTTCGTTCGTTCGTTCGTATATGCAGAGAGAAACAGAGAGAGATAAACTCATATCATCAAACACTAATGCGGTGTAAAACTTTTTTTCTCCCTCTTCTTCTCACCGTAAAATTTTAGGGTTTCTAACCCTAATCGTCTTCCTTCGTTTCTTCTTTCTTTCGGGAAGAAACGTCACACGAATAAACCCAATCGACGCGAACACACGTCAACCTTTCTCTTTCTTTTAACACGTAAAAGTAATACATATATAAGTGAATACACACAGATAAACGAAGATGCAAAACGCGGCGAGCAAAGTGAACGTCGCCGCGGCCACCGGCGCCATCCAAGGCGTTCTCGGTCTCGGCGCAGTCTCCTACGGCCTGTACCACTCCTTGTTCAACGTGGAAGGCGGCCACCGGGCGATTGTCTACAATCGCGCGGTCGGTATCAAAGAAACCTCGTACACGGAAGGGACGCACTTGATGATCCCGTGGATAGAACGGCCGATAATATACGACGTGCGTTCGCGAGCGCACCAAGTGAGCTCGACCAGTGGGAGTAAAGATTTACAGATGGTGAATTTAAGCATACGAGTGTTAACGAGGCCGGATTCGAACAAATTGCCGCAAATTTACCGAGAGTTGGGGACGGATTTTAACGAACGAGTGTTACCGAGTTTAATACACGACACGTTGAAATCGGTGGTGGCGCAACACAACGCGTCGGAGTTAATCACGAAAAGAGAAAACGTGTCGTTGCAGATTAGGAACATGTTGATTCAACGCGCGAAGACTTTTCACATGATATTGGACGACGTTTCGATCACGGCGTTGACGTTTGGGAGAGAGTACACGGCGGCGATCGAGGCCAAGCAGGTGGCGCAGCAAGACGCGGAGAGGGCGAAGTTTATCGTGGAGAGGGCAAGGCAGGATAAGAAGTCTGCGGTGATTAGAGCGGATGGTGAGGCGAGATCGGCGAAGTTGATCGGGGAGGCTATTAGTACGAATCCGGCGTTTTTGACGCTGAGGAGAATCGAAGCCGCGAGAGAGATTGCGGAAACGATGGCGAGATCGAATAACCGCGTGATGTTGAACGCGGATTCGTTGTTGTTGAATTTAGCCGAGGAGAAAGTCACCCAAGGAAAGCATTAGAAAGAGTAACAACAGTATAAAAATTGAGAGAAAACGAGTGTAGTCCCCGCGACCGAGTAAATATAACGACGAATAATAATAATAATACCCTTAGGTTCAAAGACAGTTTTGATGCAATGATTTATAAAAATACTACTACTAACAGTTCCCTTTCGCTTTTGTGTGACCTTCAGAACTCCACTCTTTCGTGATCGTTCCACACCAAAACGCCGCGCGCTCGCATTCCCAAAACGAGCGCTCCTTCATGATTGGCGGTTCTGGCCACGCTAAAACGGATCTTCTCGCACCCCAACCGTATCGAATGTTCGCCGTGTTCGTGCTAAAGGTCGAGAGCATGTTTCCGACAAAGATTTTTGCACCAGCTAAGATGAACATGTCAACCGCCGGTTCAAAGACCTTCTTGCCGATGTACCCTTTCACGAACTGCGTGCCGTCGCCGAAGTATTTGTCTTTCTTGTTCCCTTTATCATAGCTAATCGATCCTGCTTTCTCAAACGATTTATCCGCATCCGGGCGCTGTCGATCTGATGCTAAGTAGATTTTTGTGCCCGACTTCAAATCGATACCGTGGTCTTGCAAAACTCTCTGCGTGTGCGGAAACGTGTTGTGACACATCGCGGCGATTTGTTTTTCGACTTTCGGCATGTAATACGCCCTCGCGCGGTGCGGGCACTTACCTTCTAAATACCTCAGGTGTACCCCGACGTATTCACCGTCGACTAAACCTCTCATTTGTTTGTACATTTCCACCTCTTGGCGAATGTGTTCAGCCGGTTGAACGTGTTTAAAAAACAAACCGTCTTCGTGGGGTTTCATGCACGCAGTCATGAGTCCACCCCAGGCACTTCCGGAAATCATAATGACGGGATGCCCGTGCACTTCGGCATCTGACGTGAAATCAGAAGCAATCTCAGAAATTTGACGACCGGTATTATCCGGACCGCGAACGCGCGCGGGACGCATGGCGGCGACTGAATTCGGTTTCGGCTTGAAATCGTCGAACATGTCGGACGTTTTCAACTTCTTTCCTTTGCCGAGCAACTTTCTTTCGTTTGTTCGCCCAGCAATCACCTGGTTGTTCTTGTCCTCTTCGTTTTGTTTTTCTTCTTCGTTGTCATCGTCTGCGTGCACCATCCGTTTCGCGTCCAACTCATCAAACTCTCTAACCAACAACGCGCTAGTGCTAAAATCATCTTTAGTATTCATTCTATCCTCCTCAGATCTCGCGTCCACCATCGCGAGTTTCCTTCTTTTCTCCACGGATACGTACGCTTGCGGCACTTCGCTTTCGCCCCATGGCACGTTAGTGTCGTGAAAGCACGGCCACACCGGTCGCATAGCCTGTGTATTTTATCAAAAACGTACCCGGAGAAAGAGCAAAAGCGAGAGAACGTTGAAAGTCAGATATTGTATGCCATCGCGCGACGCAACATGGAAAAAGCACAGACACACACACACAGAGCGAGAAGAAGAAACGAAACGAAAGAAAGAAAGAAAACGTGATCTCGCCGTCGTACCTCGTAATCGATCGCTTGCGAAAACCTAAAATCCGTGTACCGATCGTTCCTCGCCGCCGGTATCACGAACGTTCTGTTCGTGTATCGAGCCAACAAAATCGCGCTTTGAAACGTCATGAACATGTTGTTAAATCCTCCGGTATACGTTCGCGGACCGAGGAGTAAATATCTGTCCGTCGGACACGGGTAATTCGTCGGGTTTAGCGGTGGTAGGAGTGTTTCGTCGATGCCGGACGGGCCGGTGTTCCAGAACGTATTCGTTCCGTCGTCGTCGTTGTTATCCTCTCCATCATCTTCTTGTCCGGACACTCCTCCTCCGGACGCGGAGAAATAGACGAAGAGAATCACGAAAAACAAGTGCGAGACGAACGTAATTGTTCGCATCGTTCTCGCGGTCTTTTCGCGTCCGCGCTTCTCTCGTCCGCGTGGCGCTGACATTCGTAGGATCCTCCGCGTGATGATCCTTTTTTAAAGAGCGTGGGGGAGAATGTTTGTGTGGGCGAAGCATCCAAAAAGAAAGAAAAAGTTCAAAGTTCAGTTCTCTAAAAGGGGTCTAATCATCCATCGATGATGATGAATCATCGCCATCAATACATCGCTACCCAACCTACGCTAGTATGGTTTCTGTCTATGCGAACGCGTCAAAAGTCTAGCTGTGTTGTTCTACTCTCTCTCTCTTGTTTCATTTCAGTTCTCTCGTCACGCGGACTTCGACGCACCAGTTGCCGAAATCAAAGTACGCAGCTTCGACTTTGCACCCCGGTATTTTCTCGAATAACTTTTCGAGTTCGCCTTCTTTGTACACGTGACAATATCTTTGGTACACGACCGTGTGTTTTTCTTGGTTGATTTCTCCGTGAGACGGCGCTTTGCCTTCTCTGACCATCGCGTCGTCCAATTCTTTTTGCTCGGCCGGTCGCATGCCTTTGGCGATTGGTCTTTTGTGGAACGGGACGAGGACGTCTTGCGCGAGAAAGTCGTGGCCGGAAACGCCGCCTTTGTCTTGCTCGTACGCCCAGGCACAGAATAACGCGACGCCGCCGACTTTAACCACGCGAAGAGTTTCTTCGCACATGCGAATTCTGCGTTCTTCGCTGGAAATGTGGTGCAAAACGGCAATGTTGAGCGCGTAGTCAAACACGCGCGAGCGGTACGGAACCATTAAAGCGTCAGCGACTTGGACTTCGAAGCCTTGCTCGGCGCAAATTTCAATCAAACCGTGCGAGAAGTCCATGCCTATTACAGTACCGCCTCCTTTGACGACGTCGTGCATGTTTTTACCATTCCCGCATCCGATATCGGCCACGAAGCCATTTTTAGGTTGGTTCGCGACGAACTTTTCAATCGCCGGCCACGACCGGTATCGCGTGCCGTGCCATTGCTTCGCGACGACGTCGTAGACTTTTTGCACGTATTCGCGTTCAACTTCTGGCATTCTGTTCACATCGCTGATGTTTTTATCGTCGTCGTTGTCGTCGTTTTTCTTTTTGTCGTTGTTGTCGTCTCCATCATTCTTCAACAAACCTTCCGGAACCGGCAAACATTCCTTGTGCGTTTTCGATTTCGGTTCCTTCGTCTTCTTCTTTTCTTCCTTTTCCTTTCGTCGTTCCTCGACTATTTCTAATTCGCGTTGTTTTCTGGCCAAAGTCTCTAGTTTTCTCGCCTCCTTTGCTTTCTTTCTCTCTAAACGTTCGCGCGCGATCCTCGCCCTCTCCGTTTCCACGCGCACCACCTCTTCCTTCGTCGCCTCGTACGCCGTTTTCCTCTTCTCCCTGTACTCCGCTCTCCACTTCTCCGTCTCTTCCGTTCTTTTATTTACCGCGTCTTCATCCCAATCTCTCTTTCGAAACGTCAACGAAATCCTCCCGTCTTCCGCTCGTACTGGCAATATCGCGTGTTCGTACACGTCCCCGCTCTCTCTGTCTAAAATTATCGCTGAATTTTTCTCGCACACCACTCGACACTCCTCGCCGTCGAGCGCGTTCGTCATGTCGTACCAACTTTCCTCCGGCAACACCGCGCTATTACTACTACTATTACTACTACCACTACCACTAGTACTACTCTCGTCTAAACCAGGGTGCCAGACGATACCTCTCCCGAAAATGCACATCTCGTCCGCTAACAAACTCACCGTACAAAAAGGCCTCTTAAAATTTGGATTGTCCACGTGCGGCGGCAACCATTGGCCTTTGCGGTACACGTTCACCGTGCAACTGTCCGGCAAGAAGCGTCGACGAGAAGTGTCATTCGCACCACCACCACCACCACCACCACCGGATGAGAGATTCTTTTTCGCATCTTCCTCGTTCTTCTCTTCTCCGAACACGCCTCGCTCCACGAGTCTTTCCACCACCAGCTTTCGCAAAATCTCCGGCATTGGTTCGACTTCAACCTCGTGGTCGGTGTACACTCGATTCGAGTGCGTGTACGTCCCGTATTGCAGCATCTCTCTCCCTTGTAAACGTTTATCCCATTTCGGTGGAATTGGAGTGTACGTCGCTTTCTTTTCGAGTTTTCCGGAGCGACCGAGTGCGAGTTGCGAGTGGATAAATTGGACGAGTACGTCGTGGGTTTCCGCATCGAGCAAGTTCGGAATGTATCTCAGACCAGGGACGGATGGGAAAAACGTTTCCGTCGCATCCTCGTTCGAACCGTCGTCGTCGCGTCCCATCTCTCTCGATCGAGTTCTTGTTTTTGTCTTCTTTCGAGCGCGTTTACTTCGCTCCGCGCGGGAGAAAGAATGCGGGTAAAAATACGCGCACGTGGGAAAGACTCCACAAATAAAAATGTCAACATCATCAGACGCCTCCGATGATGCGACGAAAAGAAACGACGAGATCAAAATCGCGTTCGATTCCTCCTCGCTCGACGAACGCTCCCGAATAACCAACGCAGAGAAGCAAAAGTACCTCGCGCTCGATCCGAGGAAAGATCTCGTTCGCTGGCAGCAAAGCACGACGGACGTGGAAATATTCATTCGCATTCCAACGAACAGCTCGGAAAAGAACGGCGACTTTGAGGTTAAATTGACGACGTCAACGCTTGGGGTGAGATTGAAAGGACACGCGTGGGGGAGCCGAGCGGATGTTTGCGGTGGTGTGCTCTTTAGGACGATTAAGTTGGATGAGAGCAGTTGGACGAGGGTAAGTCTCGATGGTGTTTTTCGAGCGTTTTTTTCCCTTCTGATGATCTCAAATGTGTTCTTTACGCTAATGTTTTTCCTTCTCTCTCGTGCACGAACCAAACAAAACAGGACACCGACGAGCTCTACTTTTGTCTCCGAAAAGACAAAGACATCGTCTGGGAATCTATCTTCGAAGACGATCACGCGCATCGAAAACTCCCGCACGAAATCTTAAAAGACATGGTCGACGCCGACGAAGGTTGTAAAAAGAAACCGTACGAAGACTTATCGATGGAAAGTAAAATCTTGGTCGAAGAGATGCGAGAGCGAATGCGGATGCTCGCGAGTAAAGAAATCTCGATCGAAGATCTCGAAGGTGATAAGTTTGTAATAGGAGAGGTGTGAGATGGTGGGGAGAGAGATCATCCGCGCCGTTCGATTTTCTTCGCTTTGCTCGTATTTTTAAAGCCTAAAACCACACACCAAATCCACTTTAAGTTTCACACACACACAACAACAACAAAATGTCTCACGTATGGTACGAAACGTATGATTTAATGACCGTGCAAATCTCCACCAGGTACGGCAACCTCTCCGTGTCGTACGACCAATCGCACCACGCGGATTGCGCGTTCGATGAGACGAATATTGGAAAGCGGCCGAAGAGGAAACCGTTGATTACCTACCACGATTGCGGAACGAATCACCGGACGTGTTTCTCCTCGTTCTTTTCTTGCTTGGGGAAAGAGCACGAGATGAACAAAAAGTTTTGCGCGTACCACGTGGACGCGCCGGGGATGCAAGACGGGTCCGTGGAAGGCGTTCCCGAGGAGTTTGAAGGAGAGGTGACTTTGGACAAATTAGCGCAGCAGTTGGAAGACGTGAGCGATTTTTTCGGATGGACGAGAGGAGGGACGAAGACGAACAACACGGAGGTGTTTGCGATTGGGGTTGGATCCGGGGCGACGGTTCTTTCCATATACGCGAATCGGTTTGCAAATCCAATCGTTGGCATGATTTTAGTGTCGCCGATGTCGAGGCAGGCGAATTACGCGGAGTGGATGTACGCGAAGTGGTTTCGGGTGAAGTGCGTGAGGGCGAGGAAAAGAGTGTCCGAGTCCGGAGCGAATCATTTGATGGGGAGACTATTTAGTAAGTACGGGTCGGACGGGTTCGCGGGGAAGTTTTCCAGCGATTTGGCGTTGACGACGAGGAATGAGATGCAAGATATGCGGGTAGATGCGCTTTTGGCGTATTACGACGCCACGGTGAATCGGTTGGATAACACGCACATCGCGCATTCGTTAAAGTGTAGGACGTTGATTTTAGCCGGGTCGGAGTCGCCATGGTATAACGATAGTTTGCACATGAATAGCGTGATGGATAAGACGATAACTTCGTGGGTGGATATGGAAAAGGTTGGAGCGGCGGTAACGATGGAACACCCGAGCGCGATGTTGTCGCCGGTGCATTTATGGTTGCAGAGGTTGAAAGCGGAGGGGTATCTTTGAATTTTATGTACTATTCTAATTGAATTATAAGGCTGCTACCATGTCTAATATCTTTGGTTCGGACTCGGAAAATAACACGTTTCGCGTTTTCGCGTTTTCAATGAGCGACTTCAAATCGAGCATTTCGAGCGTCTCGCCGCCTCCGGCGAGCGCGTCGGCGTTGCACAAAACTATGAGCTTCTTCTTCGCTCGCGTGAGACTGACGTTGAGTCTGCGACTGTCACTCAAGAAACCCGCGGAAGTTTTACTCGTGCGAACACAACTCAAAATAATAACATCTGCTTCGCTTCCTTGAAATGAATCGACCGTGCTTGCGAACACGTCGTCGTCGGAACCGGCGGGAACAACATTTTTCGCGCGCATCAAATTCGCAATTAATCTTACTTGAGCCGTGTAAAATGTTATGATTCCAATTTTCAACGCTTTCTTGCGGAGTTTTATGACCAAATCGACGGCGATTTCAGCCTCGCGATCGTTACTTATGCTCGAACTGCTCGAAACGCGGTGTTTTCCGGAGTGCACATTCACGATGGAATACGGCATAGTGTTGTTGGAATTTTCAACGCACTCGGCATTTTGTAGTTTACCGCCGTAGAAACGCTCGGAAGGCCACGCGCAAATTTCTGGGTGCATCCGATACTGCGTCTTAAGCATAGTACACATCGCTTCGTTCTGATCACCCCCGTAGCACGCGAACAAGCGTTCCATCAGACTTTTATTGTATCCCAATCTTTGTACATCTCGGCTGAAGCACATCGCCGGCAATTGTTGCGGATCTCCAATGAGTAAACATCGCTTCGGATTCCTCGCAAACGCTAACAAAATTTCTCCTTCCAAACAATTTGCAGCTTCGTCGACAATCAACACGTCGCAATCGGCGGCACCAGAATGGTACAAACCACCGCACGAACCCAAAGTACAAAAACAAAGGCGCGCGTTTGAAAGCACCGCTTTCGCGAGGACGTCTCGATTTCTCAAATTGTCAGCCTTCGTTTTCCCTTCGATGCGCTCGATAAAGTCTTTTACTGTAGATTCGACCTCCATATTCTGTGATACATTCTTTCGATCGCACGGGTTCAACAATAGTTCAGAAACGTATGATCCCATTTCCAAAAGAAACTTGGCGATGCGCTTCATTTCCTCGCGCGTATTTTTCAAGTCCGCCATAACATCCGCTTTGCTTCGTTTGCCGCCATTCTTGCGAGCGGTACCGTCAGATGAAAGGTTCTTCAACTTGGCACACAACGAATCGAGTCGACGGTAAACGTAATACTCGTCTATTATGTTTACGTCTTTCGCCGCACTCTCTAGCGCGTCTTCGACGCCGTACAAAGCGATGCTCTTTCCGATTTTATCTCGGTCCTCCGTTCTTGGAATGTTCCGAAGAAATGTTTCCAAGCAAACGATTACTGCTTTGTTTGTCGGAGCACACACCAAGAGGCGCTGACGTTGATTTCGCGTTTCAAAGGTCAACTCGTGAAGAAGCTTTGCGCAGAAGTGCGTCTTTCCCGTTCCAGGAGGTCCTTGGACCATTTTCAATCGAGATCCGGGACCCCTGTCGTTCATAAATCTCTCCAACGCGAACCTTTGCGATTCGTTCAATCCATCGTTCACTTCTTCCTTTGCTGCTGCACTTTTTCTCTGACTTCTTTCAACCAAAGTTGTGCTGCTCTTAATGTCACCATCGTAATCATCGTCACTGTCGCTGAAACGAGTATACGTCGCGTTCTTCGTGCCTAAAACTTGCGCCTCGAACGAAATCTTTGGTCGCGAAACCGCAACCGCGACTATTCTTTTTTGCGTAAGGACGTTCCCGAGGGGAGTCACAATCACTTGATCTTCTACGTTCTCCGTTTTAATATTCGTTTGCACGTGCACGTACTTGTTCCTAGCACTAGAACTATCTTCGCCTTTGATGTTCGATACATCCACGACAATCCCGAGAGCGCCCTCGTTTTCTCTCGAATCTTTCTTTTTCGGTTGGAGTAAAACCACGCTTCCGCTCTTTCTCCAATCGTCTTCTTTGCTACCGCTACTCGTAGTACCCCCATTGTGACGACGGTCAATTATCTCCAGCTTCAAGCAAACGCTATTACTATCTGCAGGGTACTTCTCTCGTGCCTTTACATTGCACGTTTCCCTCTTCGTCGAGTCTTTTTTCAATCCTTGCCTGATTATCGCCTTTGCCTCGGCAAACGCAACCTCGATTTGCGCGTGAAAGAACTCATCCATATTCGCATACCTCACAGGGGCCTCTTCCAGCGGTAACAAATGTTGCTGCATCGATGTTTTACTACTCCCACATCCCTTCCCCGAACTACTACCAACTTCTTCTCCTTTCCTTAGCGTCTTCGCTTCCCATCGCAACACGCTCCGTACGAAATACTCGTTCCCGGCGGCGAATGTCCTATTCGCAGGTTTCCTCATCTGTTGCGCCGCACTACGTTGCCGCTGTTTCGCCCTTCTCGCTTTTCCGTTTTTCTTCAGCTCTTGACGATAATAGTCCATATCGTCGTCTTCGTCGTCGTCCTCGTCTTCCTCCGCGTCATCCAGCTTTATGTAGTCCTTCTCTTTAGGTGATTCTCTCGAACGCTTTTTGCAACCATTACTCTTATCATCACCTCCTCCGCTCCCACCAAAAGTCGTCTCGAGCATTTCCTCTATCCCACTCTCTTCTTCTACGTAGTCTCCATCGCAGGTTTCGCATTCTTCTTCGTCTTCGCTATATCTCTCCCACCCGAAGTCTTGTTCCATGTTGCTTTAGCGGGGAAAAACGAAACGCAAACACAAAGACAAGAGACCAGGGATTGGAGGAAAGCTTTTCGAGAGTTTATTCTCCTTCCGACATTATCGCACTCGTTGTTCGCAATGCGTGCGCTTCTTATCAGCACTGATATTACTCTCTGTCTTTTGCGCGCACGTTTTAATGAGAGTAAGTGCGCGCGAATATGGAGTGCCGCGAAAAATTCTCGTTTCGCGTTTGTCTTGGGATTTCCCCAGTTGGGGGAATCCCCTAAAAAATAAATTTGAAAGAAGCGCGCGCGGAGTGTTGATGTCTCTCTCTCTCTCTTTGCGTGTATGTTATTACAAGCGCTTTAAAGCATATTCGCGCGCGTGAAGTATTAGTATTATTATGATGATGATTCGGACGTGTGCAA
>Ga0209335_10000688_pt1 | contig 40595 bp, 44 predicted proteins | sample COG_09_FD_184753 | JGI IMG/M metagenome (GOLD analysis project Ga0209335, IMG submission 184753) | Pelagic Microbial community sample from North Sea - COGITO 998_met_09 (SPAdes) (version 2) | ecosystem: Environmental > Aquatic > Marine > Neritic zone/Coastal water | place: Helgoland, sampling...
TTATGGAGGCTGGTTTCCTCCCGAGAAACCGGAGTCGTGTTACCACTCATATTTTATTCATGAGGATAGGTCACGTTCTCCGGTTTTTCTTTTATCTATACTTGTTTTGTTTCTCGAAATATGCTACAATAATAGGATTTAATATCTTTTTTACTTTTCTTTTATATTTCTTATGTCTAAACGAAAAAAACATTCTCTCTGGGGAGAAGCCAAAGCTTTCGCTTCTCAACACAAATTTCTGGTCAGTGCGTTCCTCGTATTTGCCGGTCTTACTTTTGCCGCCAGCGTTCCGGTTCCTGTTGAAGAAGAATCACTTCATACAAGTGCTCCTATCACCCTCGAAGTTAATCAGCGTGAGGTTACTTCTAAGACTCTTATCGTTTCCACCTATGGAAACTGGGCCTTTCACCGACATCAAGCTAAGTCTTTTGTAGCCTTGCTTAATTCAGAAGGAACCGTTGTTAGAGAACCCCAAGCATTTAGCCTCTATGATGATGCGATGGATGGCGTCCAAAGTTTTTCTTTTGACGATGTTCAAACCAAGGAATCCTATGTATTAAAAGTTCGTTACTTTTCATCACGTGGTGTGGTTGATACTTTCTTCGATGTTACCCCCGACACACTGGCACAAGAAATTCCAGAAGTTAATCTTTTGATCTCTCAGTATCATCACAGCCCGCGTGCGAGCTGGCAGGATGCAGATCATCAGGTTCATTTTGTCTGGCCTCATGGACGGGAAGATTGGCCTGACTTTAGATTATAAAGGTATCCATCCTTCGCTAAAGCTATGGAGGACATGTAAGAGCCTCCTGTGACAAGGGAAAATAGTTGGAGTAAAAGAGTGGGTAGTTCTACAATAGAATTATCCTTTTTTTATTGCTATGAAAAACCCCACCCGAAGCCGTTTTTTGTTAGTATTTATAGTGCTTCTGGTTCTGGTCGTCTTTTTTCGCAAGGCCCCGACAGAACCCCAACCCCAACCAGAAAAACCTCCGGTCGTGAAAATGAACATCCAAAGAGATCTTCCCCCTCCCCCACCAGCCCCAACACCGACCCTGGACAGCATAACTGTTCGCACCCACGGAAACTGGGCCTACAACAGAGCCCCTCAACAAACCTTTGTTGAACTTTTAGATGCTCAAGATAAAACATTGTCAAAATCATACCTGCCTGCTTTTATGGCGGCTCGCCGTGGAGAGACGATTTCACTTTCTGGTATTGAAGCCTCCGGAATCCGAGTCCACTTTTTTACCGGATCAAACCTGACCTCTCTAGATTTTGATCTTCCCGATGAACTTCTTACCCTTAAAAATCCTGAACTCTTCTTTCTGATTTCTCCGTACAAACTTTCTCCGCGAGCTCGATGGCAAAATGAAGAAGGACAAGCCTCTTACTTCTGGCCTCGTGGCCGTGAAACATGGACGACGAGTAATCAGGCCCTCATCAAAGACCTTCGTCCGACCAAAACAAAACCTGTTGTCGAAACAACGGTGCAAACCGTTATAAAAGCTCCCAAAAAGAAAGTCTACGTCTCCAAAGAATCTGTTGCGTATCGAGGTCAAAAGGCAGAACAACTCCATGACAGTTATAAATGGCGTAACTGGAGAAGGCATATCGAAAAATAAAGTTGAAAAAATTCAGAAATTGCTTAGTATGAAAGATACACTTTAGTGAATATTTCAGGATGCCTTTTCAAGATTTCAAAAAGAAGCTCAAAAATCTCGAACACATTGACGAATCAAAGGTTCTCAAGGCCTGTGATATTGCCGATGAAGTGCATAAACATCAGAAACGAAAATCTGGTGAACCTTTTATTATTCACCCTATAGCTGTGGCGGATATCATTTTAGATATGGGGGGCGAAGAATCGATGGTTTGTGCCGCCCTGCTTCATGACGCCATTGAAGAAAGTGACGATCCGGTAGCCATGGCCCAAAAAATCCAAAAATCTTTTGGCCCCGAAGTTCACTTCCTCATAGAAGCCCTCTCTAAAGATGACCGCATCAAAGACAAGCATCTCCAACAAAAAGAATATTTCGAACAAATAACGCAGGCCCTGAAGATGGATGCCTCGGTTTTTTTCCTGAAGATGGCCGATTTGATTCACAATATGGAAACGATTGACGGACTGCCTCCTGAACGACGAGAAATCTGGATCAAGGAGCTCAAGGACATTTATCTGCCTCTGCTTTCCGAACAATTTCACACGGTCTCTTTTCACTACCATGACATGTATTTAAATTTGATTAACCGCCTCGAATCTGTTATCCATGAATATGAAGAATAACTTTAATTTTATTTTAGTTTTTAGTTTATGACCGCTGCCAATCATACCTCCACCCAGATCCGACAAGCGCTTCGCTCACTCGGTCTTTCAGATAATCAAATAAAAATCGTAAGTGTTCTTTTTCATGTGAAGAAGGCCTCTACAAAAGAAATCAGCCAGCTCACCGCTATCACGTATAGTTTTACGCAGTGTGCCCTCCAATCCCTGCTCAAACTCGGACTTGTTACAGAAAACGGACAAAGCAGTAAAGAACTCTACGAACTCTGTTCCCGTACGGAGTTTTTTTCCTGGATTGATGAACAAAAGGCAAAACATAAAGAACTTTACGATGAAGCCAAAAAATCTATTAAAAGCTTTTTAGGCGATATCGACAGAAGCGAATGGAAACCGGATGTCATGTACTATGAAGGTAAAGATGGTGTTTGTGAGCTTTATGAAGATATTTTAAAAACGGCCAGTGAATCTGATAAGAAAATTTATAGCTGGCAAGATATTAAACGTGTGGAAGATATTTTTGGTGGCTATGTAGATGATTACATCCAAGAGCGATCTACCCTGGGGATCGAATCTCATTCCATTGTCCCTCACAATGAAACGAATTTAAAACATTCAAAGGACAAAAATGAGCAACGATCAACCCGTTTCATTAAAGGGTTAAAAGTAAATGGACAGGTGCGTGTCTATGGAGATAAAGTGGCTTTTATTACGCTTCACAAAGAAAACCCCATTGGTTTTTCTTTCCGCGGGCAGGTTATTGCCGATATGTTCAAACATATTTTTGAGAGTTCTTGGGAACAACTCAAGCCTGCGTCTTCTGACTCTGAATAATTTGAAAAGGAAGTCCTTGTGTAAAATGCTTGCCATCATCAGAGAATCTTATATTTCCAATACTTGCATGCGTTTCGATAGCCCCTCGAACAAAATAAATAAGTTCTTGTTGCTTTTGAGCATTCATTTTAAATTTTTTCGCCCAATCTTCATCGCCCGTCATAAGCGCCGGGGGTTGTAACCGAGCAAGGCGAACAGCATCTTCCCCAAAAACTTCCTCATGGGATTCTAGGACATCTGCCGCCGTAATATGCTGAGAGACTCTTCCCCCAAGAGCTCTCTGTCCGTCATGCAAGAGCGCTTCTTCTGGAGAAGGAATGGCATGTTCTTGATTCAAAAATAGACCGCCTGGAATAAGAACACTTTTTACCTTTTCCAATACCTGCTTTCTCGCTTCCATTGTTTTTTCATAGTGTACGGTTGCTCGTGCCACCACAAGATCAAACGTGTTATCGCTAAAGGGAAGATCCTTGTTATCACATACTTTTTTTCGGACAGAAGGGTTATCCTCCCCGATACCATATCCGGGATAGTATTCACTTAAAGCATTTTCTGAAATATCAGTCATGGTGAGATCAATATCGTACCCAGCTTCTTTTAGTGCTCGGTATAAAATAACCTCCACCAAAGCTGCGCCCGATCCCATTCCTAAAATACGTATAGGATCAACCTGCTCCTCCGGCGTAATTCTTTTTTTTTGAAGATGAGAAAGATAAATATCACTCAAAAGTGCCGCGGTCGCTGGGTTTTTAAAATATCCTCCATGATAGGATCCCAAATCCACCCCGGAACAGCCGAGTCGCACATCAAAATCAGCCGCATGTTCTCTGGCTTTTCCAGAAGGCATAATGAGAACATCGCCTCCGGCTCCCCAAAGATCATCTGTAAATGTTTGAAGTTTGTCTGTATCAGTGCGGTCTAACATCCTTCTAAATAAATTGACAAAATATATATTCGTACTAAAGAATCCTCTCTATTGCGATTCTACTCAATACCTTTTATTTTGTCTATCATTTTTGGCAATTTATCATAGGTTGCTCGTATAACATCATCTGATTGCACTCCCATCCATTTCAAAAATTCCTGTATGCCTTGGACTGAAGGCGCTATAAATGAATCCAATGTAGCGGCATGAGCCGTAGCATAAATATGAACAATATAAAAAGCTCTTAGCATCTGCCAGCGATTCCCGGGGAGTCCCTCAATAGGCGCCCTTAAAATGGGCATAAAGGGTTCCAAGCTTTCATGGCTTAATGCCATCCCAATCTTTTGCTGAAGACCGACTTTTAAAAGTTCGCAATATTTAACTTCTGCATCTTCTAATGCTCTGAATTGTTCTGGCAAGATGGGTAATACTGCCCACTCCTTTCTATCGATATTCGCAGCCTCTTCTGAAGGAATGATGGCACTCTCTACCTGAGCTTTTACCTGCTCCTGTGGGGCAATAGGTGGTAGCACCGGCGCAAAAGCTCTGTCCCCCACGGGTGTAACCAGTGAGTTCCTTTGCGATTGCTCCCTCCATGACCGCACTTTCCCATACGCAGTTTTTTCATGTCCAGCTGGTGGAACTTCTACATCGTTCCATCGATCGCTAAATGTTTGAGCCAATGCCACATTCATGCTTTTAATTTATTAATAACCTACAAATACCCATTTAGATTTTAGACAACCTTTCAAAACTTGTCCAATTTTATCACGCTTTCGGCGAGAACTTTTCTACGCCCTGAATCATTTTCCTAATTTCTTCCACAACCTCCGCATCCGACTCAGCACAGAGTCTCTCTAGCTCTACCTCGACTTCCTCTTCTTTCGGTATAAAAACAGATTCCCAATGCCCACAAGCCCCACTGATCATCACGGCTTCCTGCGCAGATCGTTGTAAAAAAGAAACGCGTGACATGGGCGTCAATGCTCCCTCTCGTCCGACAGACCTTTCATCCCAATTCAAGACAACCCTTTCTGCAACAGCTCTCTTGTCTTCCTCTAATCTTGTGAGAACCGTAGAAACCTTCTCTTGAATTCTAAACAATAGCCCCCCAACAAGATCATCTTCACAAATATTTAAAGTGACGGTTGTGGGTTTTTCAGAAGCGTTTCCAAGTTTTTTCAGGTCTTTGTCCATGTTAGGTTGCCAAAGGGAAATTGTTAAAAGCTGATTGAACATATGTTTTTTATTCTTTTACACTTTTTATTGCACACCTGTCAAACTAATCATTTTCACAGATTTGTCAATACTTCTTGAAAAAGACAAGTGTTTTTTACGCTTTTTCCCAAATAACGCAAGTCTTGCGCTTCTGTTTTTTTAGAAATTTCATCACTCATTTTTCAATTCTTTCTTGTCTGCAGCCACTCTTTCCTTGTTTTGAGCGAGCCATTCTTCTCCTATAAGACTTGGTAACGTCTTAAAAATCTCTTTTATTTCCTCTTCTGACAAAACATCACATAATTCAACCAGATACTCTTTCAAGGCGACAGCTGAGGGAATCTCAAAAGAATCTCCTATACCGCTTGTATGACAGTCACGGTACATTCGACTACAAAAAGTATGATAAACAATGAGCTTGCGTGCAAAAGGATAACCTTCTATCGGTTCTCCTGCCTTTTGCTTTTGAGATTCTGTTAAACGGTGTTCTACAACATCCCTTATTGCTATCGCAAGGGATCTCGCCCATAATTTAAAACTATCAGCTTCTAAATCTGAAAAAGAACGATACTGTTTGAGCGTTTTGGGAAGCGTTTTCCAGTCATTCTGTGAAAGAGCTGCCTCATTTCTTGATAGAATTACATTGAAGAATGTCACCACTTCCACATCGGACATCTCTAACAGATCCTTGAGCATATGAAGGGTTTCTGCCTCAGGAGGAAGCTGTTATTTACTGATTAATCCACGATCCGCCTGTTCACTCACTATGGCTGCCTGTTTGAGAACCGCTACATCCTTTCTATTTTTTTTAAGAGCTTCAATTTCACGCAAAAGAATTTCTCTATCTGCATCATCTGCTCGCTCACTAATAAGGATTGCCACTCTCGCTTTTATACAATCTACAAGGGAATCATAGAATTCTATCTCTTCTGCAGAAGGCTCCCGCGCGCCTAAAACATCCTCTAATTCAGGCTTTCGTTCATTAGCATTTTTCATACATCATTTTTTAAGCAATCTCCTCTTCTTCCTCAAAATAAACAGAAAGGACTTGTTGTCAATTCTATACTCCCCAAAGATGAGGCCATGAGGGGAATAAAAAGTGATGCTCTCCCCGAATCGCGCCCTCAGGTTATAACATCACCCACTCATCCCCTCTCATTACCTCGTACCGTGATTCTTGCCCGATTTGAAAAACCGTCAAAGATTTAATCTAAATTTAATCTTTCTCTCATGTATTAATGCTTCCAAAAATAACGCCAGGCATCTTTTACATGCGCACGAACCACTTTTTTCTTAAACAAATCTAAAAAGCTGCCTTCCGAGCATCGAATACCGTCGGCCGTTACTTGTGACTCAGCAACATACACGACTTTTTTATTTTGTTTTTGGGCTTGAAAACAAAGCTCTGTATCAGCTAAAAATAAAAAATAGCGCTCATCAAAGCCGCCTATCTGATTCCAGAGATCTCTTCGAATCAATAAACAAGAGGACTGCAACCAGTCTACTTCTTGTGTTTTTGTGTAATCAAAATCTTTGCACTCATCTCTTTGTACACATTTTTTGATCACTGGAATGTAGCGAAGCCAGGTCCTGCGAGCGATTTGTGTGAAAAAATGTGGAAATTTTCGAACCGTCATCGCAACGTCCCCTGTTCCTTCATTAATCTGCTTCGGTCCCACGATACCGACGTCTGAATGATCTTCTAAATATTGCAGAAGCGTCGTGAGCGCCTTTTTATTCGGCCATGTAATATCAGGATTCAAAATCAATACATACTCCCCTGTCGCCCGCACGGCCATTTGATTATTGGCTTTTGTGTAACCGACATTTTTACTATTAATCACAATATCCGCCGCTAAGCCTTTTAAAACATCTTCATTCTGGCGATCGCAAGAATTATCGGTAATAAAAATCTCCAGCTCAAAGTCCCCTTTTTGCTTTTTCAACGTCTCAACATTCCGCCGCACAGCAGCAGCCTTGTGATAATCAAGAATAAGGACAGAAATCTTTCTCATACAAAATACATAATACGGAATACAGAATAATTGTATATTTCTTGTTTTTCGCTAGATTATGCGGGCTTATGTTAAAAATTAAAAATTTACAGGTTTCGAATATTCTTCACGGAATTGATCTGGAGGTAAATCCCGGAGAAGTACACGCGCTCCTCGGGCCCAATGGTTCTGGAAAGTCCACGCTCGGACGGACTATTTTGGGCGATCAAAACTATGAAGTCACGCAGGGTGATATGGTGTTTGAAGGCCAAAACATGCTAGAACTCGAACCCGATGAACGAGCAAGACTTGGTTTCTTCTTAAGTTTCCAATCCCCTCCTGCATTGGATGGCGTATCGGCGAAAGATCTTCTTTTTGCGGCTAAGAAATCTATTACGGGGACAAAACTTCCCAGTTTTAAATTCAAAAAAGAACTCACCGCACGTCTCGATGCGCTGCATTTGAACGCTGATTTCGTAGACCGAGAAATGAACAAAGGCGCTTCAGGGGGCGAACGCATTAAAATGGAAATGGCGTCTCTACTGACACTCGAGCCCAAACTGGCTTTCTTAGATGAAATTGACTCTGGTGTTGATGTAGATGCTATCAAGGCAATCATTGAAGGCGTACAGGGCTTTCTGGAAGACAAGTCTCGATCACTGATCCTTGTCTCTCATACGGATAAATTACTCAAGCAACTTCAACCCACACACGTGCATATTTTAAATGCTGGAAAAATTGTAGAATCAGGAGGTCCCGATCTGATCGATGAAGTCCATAAAAATGGATTCTCCAAATGGGTCCAGAAGCAGTCAGGATTTACAGTTCTCGATTAATCTCTATTATCATGGTAAAGGTCAAAGTAGCTCTCAAACAAATTGAAGGAGATGGCTGGGAGCTTGTCCGGACCAAAGGAAGCCATAAACAATATAAACATCCGAAGAAAAAAGGTCTTGTCACCATCTCTGGAAAATCTAGTGATGAACTTGCTCCTGGAACCTTCAACAGCATTCTTAAGCAATCTCAGCTCAAATGAATAAATATCTGATCGTCTTCGAAAGAACGTCTACCGGATACTCAGCGTACTGTCCTGATCTGCCCGGATGTATTGCTACTGGAAGCACCTCAACAGAAGTAGAAAAAAATATGCAAGAAGTTATTGCTTTTCATCTTGAAGGACTTCGTGAAGAAAAACAATTTATCCCGTCTAATGAAAGTTATTCCAAATATCTTCAAGCTGCCTAATTAATGACGGTAAATTTTCAAGATCTTCAGCGCGACGACCTCGATCATGCGGATTCACAGGACTACGCAGCAAAGTATGACAAAGGTCTAACCGAAGAGCTTGTGAGAAATATTTCTCAGGATAAAAATGAACCCGAGTGGGTTTTAGATATTCGATTGGCGGCTTTGAAAAAATTTCATGAACTCAAGATGCCCTCTTGGGGACCGGATATCACGAAGCTTGATTTCGCGAATATTCGGTATTATTCCAAAGCTTCGGATGTCACCAATGCAAAAACCTGGGAAGAAGTGGATCCTGAAATTAAAAGAACGTTTGAAAGATTAAAAATTCCTGAGGCAGAGCGGGCCATGCTCGCCGGAGTAGGAACGCAGTATGAATCAGAAAATGTTTATCATAATTTAAAAAGCCAGTGGGAGGATCTGGGCGTTATTTTTGAAGATTTTGATGTGGCGGTCGTAAAACACCCAGAACTCGTGAAAAAATATTTCAGTAAATGCGTGCCGATTACGGATCACAAACTCGCGGCGCTGCATTATGCCGTCTTTTCTGGAGGAACGTTCCTCTATGTCCCCAAGGACGTGGAGATTACGCAGCCTTTGCAGGCGTACTTTCGAATGAACTCGATGAATCAGGGGCAATTTGAGCACACACTGATCATTCTTGAAGAAGGTGCCAAAGCGCATTACATCGAAGGATGTTCTGCGCCTAAGTATGGTTCTCAATCTTTACACGCGGGATGTGTGGAAGTCTTTGTCGCCAAAAAGGCCCAGATGCGGTACTCCTCCGTGGAAAACTGGTCGGCTGACACTTACAATCTGAATACCAAACGCTCCATTGTCCAAGAAGACGCTGTCATGGAATGGATCGGTGGGAATCTAGGATCTGGCACCACCATGCTCTATCCGTGTTCACTTTTGGTCGGCGCTCGATCACGAGCCGATCATCTGGGAATCGCCTTTGCCAACACTAGCCAAAACCAAGATACCGGCGCCAAAGTCATCATGATCGGACGCGATACGCGCGCGAGTGTGGTTTCCAAAAGTCTTTCCAAAGGCGGCGGGATCTCGACCTATCGAGGACTGGTTGATATCAAAGCCAGCGCTGAAAATGCCATGATCAACATCGAATGTGATGCGCTCATGCTCGACGGCGAATCGGTCTCTGATACCATTCCTCATATCCAGTGCGCGAATGAAAGTGCGCAAATAAACCATGAAGCCACGGCGGGGAAAATTTCCGATGATGTCCTGCTCTACTTTCAGTCCCGTGGTATCAGTGAAGAAGATGCCAAAGGCATGATCGTGAATGGATTTTTGGACGAAGTCGTTAAAACGCTTCCTCTGGAGTATGCTGTTGAACTAAATCGGTTGATCGAGATGGAGATGGAAGGCTCGATCGGGTAATCTTTTTTTCGGAATCATGGGTCAATATCAGTCCCCACTCGTCTCCGGTCAGTTTAATTTCTGCCTGCAGTCCGGCTTTTTTAGCCAGGGCTCTTATTTCTGCATGATCTTCCATGTAATACGCGCCTCCCTGAAAATATTGATGTAAACAAACTCTCAACTTTGATTTTATTTTTTGAGCCAAACTTTGCGCCGAGTCATTATCCAATGTGATCGTCACCACCCCGCCAGGAGATAAGACTCTTTTAAAATTTTCAAAAAGATGGCTCATCACTTCAGGCTTTACGCGCCGCAAAAGAAGATCCGACGTAATCCAATCAAACGTCTCCTCTTCAAACGGCATATTTTCTCCTCGCACTTGCAAAAGCGCATCTTCCATCTCTGGGAATCTTTCTCCCGAAGCCTGGATCGGCTGTTCATTTTGGTCGATGATTTGAGGTTCTATCCCCTGCGCCTGTGTAAATTCAAAAAAATCTCGAGACGTTCGAGAACTTGAGGTCCCACAGAGTAACGCGCGGCTAATCTCTCGTGATTCTAAAAAAGGCTTATGAAAATCTAGCCCATCCCCCCATGTTCGCGCCCATTCCTGATCACAGTATTTTTCTGCCCGCTGATAATAGTAATTCCAAAAATGATCACGCCCTTGCGCTAGTGCTTTTCCTTCTTCTACAAGATGTCGACCATAGTCCCAAAATTCTCTCATTACATGCTTTTTAATTACTTTCTCGCTCCTTGTCAACCAATCCCTCCCCGTTCCTTGATAAACACCTTCCTCCCCCCTAAGATGCAAACATGCATCAAACAGATGAAATCCAACTTATCCTTGAACGCAATAAGCGTGTCGAGATGGATAAATCCTGGGAGGTTTCTTGGACACGACGTATTTTTATCGCGGTGATTACGTTTGTAGCCGCATTTTTATTTTTGAATATTATTGAAGCTCCGCAAGCACTGCTCGCAGCATTTATTCCCACCGGCGGATACATTCTCTCGACGCTCAGCCTTAAACCTCTTCGCGCCCTATGGCAAAAGTTTCACTAAGTATCATCATCCCGACCCTCAATCGCCCATCGCTTCAAAATGTCTTGAAGGGGATAAAAGCGTGTGAAGGCTATGACGAAAAAATCATAGAAATTTTAGTCATAGAAAACTTAACCACGAGTCAGGCACGAAACAAAGGCCTGGATCAAGCCCAAGGCGAAATTATTGCTTTTTTGGGAGATGATACGATTCCAGATAAAAATTGGCTGCAGAAAGTTTTAAATTTTCATAAAAATCATCCCGAACCAAAAGCTGCGCTTTTGGGAAAAGTATCTTGGACGGATGCATTAGCACAAGACCCTTTTCATCAGTGGCTCGAATGCAATGCGCAGTTTCAGTGGAATGCGCTTCCCTCCCCTGACAAGGGGAGGTGCCCAAAGGGCGGAGGGGTTTTGGTAAATCCTGCCAATGCTTGGAAATTTTTCTATACCTCTAATATTTCTCTCAAAAAAAGTTTTCTGGACACAGAACGCTTCTCTGATGCGTTTGAAGGTTGGGGCTTCGAAGACACAGAACTGGGCTATAGATTAAGCAAAAAAGGTATGTGTTTATATTTTTATGAAACTTGTGAAGTGCTGCATGATCATAAGATGACGCTTGAGGGCCTGATCAAAAACACTCAAAACGCACGTACAAACGCAAAAATATTTGAAAAACTTCATCCAGAAGTAAAGATTCTGCCAAATGATTTTAAAAAAATAATCTTAAAACTTCTGATTATTTTTAGTTGGCCTCTGCAAACTTTTTCCAAAAAAACATACTGGTGGAGAATTTGGAAAAAGAATTGGTTGGGATGATAACTTATTCTACTTCGGCTTAACTCCCGGTTTCGGCTTTGGCTTGATCAACTCCCCCACAACTTCTACATGACTGGTGTGCGGGAACTGGTCAATGATACTCAGTCTTTTGAGAACATATCCTTTTTCCTTCATCACGGCTACATCACGCGCAAAGGTGGATGGATTACACGATACATATACGATTTTTTGTGCGCCAACTTCAATCACCCGCCGAAGCGCCTTCGGATTCATCCCCGCTCTTGGCGGATCAATAATGATCACCGAAACATGCTCTTTATCATATCGTTTTAAAAATACCCGAACATCGGCTGAAAAGAATCGTACATTGGTTTGGCTGTTTCTCAGTGCATTGGCCTGGGCATCCGCCACGGCAGCCTCTGAAATCTCAACCCCCACCACATAAGCTTCTGGTGTATGAGCCCCCACCATCTGCGCAATCGTCCCTGTACCACAGTAGAGATCCAACGCTTTTTGTCCGGAATGAAGATTTGCATAGTGAACAACTTTTTTGTACAATAATTCCGCCGCGGCAGGATTGGTCTGAAAAAACGACGCCAAAGATATTTCAAAATCTAACTCGCCCAGTCGTTCAATGAGTTTATCCTGTCCGTGAAGAATCTGCATAGAACCTTCTTTGGACACGGTATCAGAAACTTTATCATCTTGTGTCCAAACAACCCCTGCCAATCGATCCCCCAAAGCCTTGACCAAAAGATCTTTGAAAGCCGGAGCTTCGAATTTGTCGGCGCCCTCTGACGTCGTCACCAGCTGCACGAGGATTTGATCCTGATGTCGACTTTTACGCATGACCAAATATCGAAAGAATCCTTTATTCGTTTCCGTATTATAGACCTCAAGGCCCTGCGCTTCGCACCAAACTCTTATTTGAGGCACTAAGCTTTCTGCTGCTTCATCAAAAAGTCCGGAAGGACTCTCCAGACTTTCTACTATTGCAAACTGTCCACGAACTTTAGATCCGAGTGCAAATCCCGGGCCTCCAAAAGAAAATTCTATTTTGTTTCGATAATTCCAAATCTCTGGCGAAGCTGATACTTCATCCAAAACCGAATCAAGGTCTATTTTGGCAAATCTCTCCAAGAAATCCCGAACCTGTTGCGTCTTATACTGAATCTGTTTTGGCATGGGAAGCTGTGCCCACGGCGCGCCTGGAGCTGAAACATAAGGAATCTCTACCTCATCAGCCGAACGCTTTAAGACTTCTATTGATTTGGCTTCTGCGTATCGCGGTTTGACCCGAATCAGCTTGGCTTTCACGGTCTGCCCTGGAAGCGCTCCATCGACAAACACAACAAAATCATCCACCTTTGCCAGTCCTCGACCACCAAAAGCTAGATCTGTAATCTCTAATTCTAAAATATCGTTTTTATTCATTATTTTTATTAAAATAGGTACGTAATGTTTTCGCGACCGGAAATACACTTCTCGTCCAACTCCCCCACTTCCCGACCGGTAAGACTTCTTTGCTGGTATTGGTCAGGAAAATTTCATCGGCTTTAAGCAGTTCGGCCCAGGATACTTCGCGCAATTGCAATTGGAAACCGGCTTCTTGAGCGCATTCTATCACATGACTGCGCGTCACGCCTTTTAATATATTTTTATCAGATGTCGCAATGATGTTGCCAAATACGCCGAATACATTTGATATATTGCCTTCACGTAAATTTTTATCACGATCAAAAAAGATTGTTTCAAAGACGTCTGTTGGCTGTTTTTGAGCAAAGTAAGGATAAACCCAACTTGTGTATTTAGCCTCAGCAAAAGGTCGTTCAAATTCTGCATCTATAATCTCTACGCCTTTTTCATACCAGCTTTCTTGTGCGGGTGCTAAATCTTGAACTTTAATCCAAAAATTATGCTCGCTCAGACTCAGCTTGATTCTCAAGTCTTGTTTTGGCGCTGTATGATTGACTGCTTCTTGCAACGCTTTTCTCAGCACATCCCGTAGAGGCGTGGCTGGAAACTTAGCTTTTACCGGTGACAAATCTAATGCCAACATCTCTGCTGACGCTAACAGTCTGTCTAAATGCTCTTCTTGAGCAAAAATTGTACTCAACTCATAAGTTCTGAAGGTCTCAAAAACCACCCGTCCGAATTCTACGGCAGGATCCTCGAGAGGAAGTACGGCACCTTCTGTTTTAAGACCGTTGAGAAAGAAAGTCATAGAGAGGTTTGAAGTATGCCGTAATATTATTTCTTTTCAAACTTACTTCTATCGAATCCTTCATAGACTTTTTCTCTTCGTTCCGCAATCGCCTCTTCTAACCGAGGAATAATACAATTAGCCACATGACCGGAAGCCGTTAGCCAAACATTTCTTTTAATGACTGGAAGATCATCTTCTAAATCATTAATACTTTTTGCGCCGGCTCTCGAAAAATTCCTTGCCTCCAAGATACGATCGATCCTTTCCATAGCTTGTGAGATAATCGGTCCTTCTGATCTCTCCATAATAATTTTTATTAAATTCGATACATCTTTAAAACTTTTCATATAAAAAGTCAAATATATCTCCTGTATTCTGTCCTACAGTCTTGTCTTTCCTCTTTCTCATTCCTGATTTAAGATAAATATGTTTTACTCTCCACCTTATGCATCCAACCCTTATTTTTGTTTTTGAAATTCTTTGTTGGTCCTTGATCGTTCTGACCAGCATCATTGTCTTGATCGCGCTTTATGACCGATTTTTTCAGACAAAAAACATCATCATGGGGAATTTCCCTTTTTTGGGACGGTTTCGTTATTTGTTTCATGAGCTAAGGCCTTTCTTCCGTCAGTATTTTGGTGATGATGATTCATTTGCGCCACGGAGCATTGTGGACTGGATCTTGCATGTGGCGAATGGCAAAACCGGATACTTTTCTTTTGATAAATTCGATACGACCTTTTCCTTCCATGATGGATCACACCAGATGATCCATGCCTCAACACCGTTGAACATGGACGAGATGAAACCGATCTATCCTGTTTTGGGGGAAAAACGCGATCATCCTTTTGCGTTTCAAAACTACTTTTATCGGAGTGCCATGAGTCTGGGTTCAATTGGTTTTGAAGCCACCTCCGCTATGTCCGCGGCTTGTGCCGATGCTAAGACGCCTTTTAACACGGGAGAAGGTGCTCTTTCTATTCATCATCTCCCCCGACTTAAATTTTCTTTTGAAAAGAAATTCTTGAAATACAAACGCGCGAATAAACTCTGGAAAGTTTTTTCTTTTCTCGCGCCCGGACGACGTATGAAAAATAGAATATTAGAAATCATGGGGAACTTCACCTGTGGCAAAGACTTTCGAGATCTGTATATTTTTTGCCCAAAGCACTGGCTTTTTTATACTATCAACTGGGACGCCCCACTGAGTGCTTTTCCCAAACCGGAAGATTTAACCGATGAATACGGACAGATTATTTTGCAAATAGGTTCGGGCCTGTATGGCCTGCGCAAAAAGCGCAAAGATGACATTGTTGAACTGGACTGGGAGCGGTTTAAGAAAGTCACCAGCTTCGTGAGGGCTATAGAAATTAAGCTCGCTCAAGGCGCTAAACAAACCGGAGGAATATTAAAAGCGGTCAAGAACACACCGGCTATTGCGGCGATTCGAGGTATTCATGCCGGGATAGATCTGGTCTCTCCCAATCGATTTCCTTTTTATGATCGGGACAAAGAAGATTTGTTTTTAGATTTTATCGAAGACGTCTCTACTAAATCCGGCGGGAAACCCGTCGGGGCGAAAGTCGTCATCTCGAATAATAAAAATGTCGAAGGTCTTTTTAAGGCTATGGCAGCACGACCTGCCTCACAAGGATTAGATTTTATAACGTTTGATGGTGGAGATGGCGGTACCGGCGCCGCGCCGATTGCGCTGGGCGTTCTCTTTGGGAAAAAGATCTATGAAGCGTTACCAATGGTGAACGAACTTTTACAAAAATATAAGTTCCGTGATCGCGTTAAAATCCTCGCTTCATCGAAACTCTATGCGCCTCATATGTCCGCGCGAGCCTTAGCTTTGGGCGCTGACGGGATCGGGAATGCCCGATCGATTATGATTGCGGGAGGCTGTATCCGTGCGGGTGTGTGCAGCGGCGAAGAAGCGGATTGCCCCGTCGGGCTCGCCACGATGAAACTCAGCAAACGCCGCGCGTACGCGCAGGCCTGGGACCAAAAAGTCCAACAGATTCAATCCTACATCAAAGCGCACAATAAAGGCTTGATTCAAGTAGCGGCCGTGGTTGGGGTTTCCAGTCCGTCGGAATTGAAGCCCGAGCATATTGCTCAGGGATGACAAAGTCATCGGGAAGATTATACTGCCTTCGCATGTCTTCTATTCAACTCCTCCCCTCTTGTATCGCGGACCAGATTGCCGCTGGTGAAGTAGTAGAGCGGCCAGCCTCAGTGGTCAAAGAACTGGTTGAAAACAGCCTTGATGCGGGCGCCACAAGTGTTTCGGTAAAAATAGAACAAGGCGGCAAGAAATTGATAGAAGTGGAAGACAATGGCTCGGGGATGAGCCGTGAAGATGGGGAAATGTCGCTCCTACGACATGCCACTTCAAAGATTCATAGTATTGATGATCTTTTTGCACTGCAGACCTTTGGGTTTCGTGGCGAAGCTTTAGCGGCCATCTGCGCGGTCAGCAAATTTCAACTTTTAACGAAAACAGATACTGCCTCTCATGGGACGCTCATCAAAGTTCTTGGTGGCAGTAATAAGCGCGTCGAAGAAGCGCCGGCTAACACCGGAACGACTATCAAAATTCAAGATTTATTTTTCGCCACGCCGGCACGGCTCAACTATCTCAAGACCGATGAAACGGAATATCGGCAGATCGCTCGCGTTATGACGCAGTTTGCACTCGCCCATCCGACTGTCAGTTTCGCACTGTCCAAAAACGATAAACAAACGCTACATTTTTCGAGTGCGAATAATTCTCAGGCACGTATTCAACAAGTTTTAAAATCACATGCGGCACATTTGTTACCGGTAAAGTCCAAAAGCCAAGACGTACAGCTCACTGGTTTTGTGAGTGAACCGGGCACCTGTGCGAGGAACAAGACGCATCAATACTTGTTCGTCAACGGCCGCGCCATCGAAGATTTTCGTCTCGCGCATGCCATACGAGAAGCGTTTGTCCAAAGCGCCGGTATCGAAAAGCATCTGCATCCCATGTTTGTTTTGTTTTTGACGCTGGATCCTATTTTGGTCGATGTAAATGTTCATCCTCGGAAAACCGAAGTCAAATTCGCCGAACCCCAAGATGTCTATGGGCGGATAAAAATGAGTGTCATGAAAGCGCTACAGTCTTCTGTTTCATCTCCTCAATCCTCCTCCTCTTTTTCTACACCTTCTTTTGCGGCCCCGCCTGCCGGAGCGGGTGTGTTTGGTTCTCCCAAACCACCGGGGCCGAAACGTTTCGACCGTCAGGAAGCTTTTGCCAAACAGTTGTTTCAGCAGCATACGCCGACACGCCATCATGGCGTATCCCGTCCTCACAACATCGCTCAGAACCCCTCCCTCCTTCGCCAAGGCTACGGAGGGCAGGCCGCTGAAACACCAACCGCTCTCAACTTAACCTTAATCGGCCAGATCGATAACAAATATATTGCGGCGCAGGCCGAAAAAGGCCTGTATCTTTTTGATCAACACGCCCTCCACGAACGACAGCGTTTTGAAATTTTTTGGCAGAAATATAAAACAGAGTCTCTTCAATCTCAGAAATTATTGATTGCCCAAGACATTAATATTGGTGAAGAGGATGTATCACTCCTGCATGAACATAAAGCTGAACTCTTGAAACTGGGTTTTGAAGTTGCTTTTCCCACGGATCACCAGATTCGTGTGACCTGTGTACCAAGCATTCTCGCCGAACAAGAACTGACGCACTCTTTGGGAGATATCATCAAATATTTACGCGAAGACCGAGTGGGTGAAAACGTCACCGATCAGGTCATGCGGAAACTGCTTGAATACAAAAGCTGCCGTGGCGCGGTGATGTTTGGAGACAAACTCGAACGCGAAGAAATGCAAAAATTACTGGATGATTTCCAGACCACTCAGTGGCGGAATCTCTGTCCGCATGGGCGTCCCAACCATATTTTCCTCGCTTTTGAAGATTTAAATAAGCAATTTCATAGATAATAATTTATATGAAATATATCGCGCTCTTGATTGGCTTAGATCAGATAACTAAACATTTTGCGAGACATTTAGAAGCCCCTGTAAATATTTTTCCAGGCTTTCAATTTCGATTTGCCGAAAACCCCGGTATTGCGTTTTCTTGGTCGGTCCCCCTCTGGATTTTAATCCCGGTTATTTTGCTGGTGATTGGATTTTTAAGTTATCAGCTTATCAAAAAACAACTCACAAAACTTGAACCTATCAGTTATGTTTTGATTTTATCCGGAGCCGTCGGGAATCTTATTGATAGAATCGTCTACACCAAAGTCACCGACTTCATCAGTGTGGGAAGCTTTCCCATTTTCAATATCGCCGATAGCCTTATCAGCATCGGTGTGGGACTTTTGATTTGGGAAGAATTAAAACCTACTTCGAAGCAATAAGCTTTGAAAGTCGTGATTTTTTTCGTGCGCCTGTGTTTTTAGGCATGAGATTTTTCTTCACCGCCATATCAATTCCTTTCTGAACCTGTGGAAAAAGTTTTACGGCTTCCTCTTTTTTCTTGTCTGCTACAAGTTCTTCAAACTCTTTAATAAGAGAACGATACTTCTTGAGAACTACAATATTTCGTTTTCGACGACGACCTTCTTGTCGAACTCTTTTGATAGCGGACTTAATAATTGGCATAGATTTCAATGCTTAAAAGCCAGAACAGTGTATGTATATTGAAAAAGCTGTCAAGATATTTGACAAAACAAAACAAAGGCATATAAGTGCCTCGTTCTTTTATGTTTCCGGGATTTAGTTCAACTGGTTAGAGCCTCTGCTTAATCACCAGAAAGTTGTAGGTTCGAATCCTACCATCCCGACCATGTCACCCTCATCAGAATTTTTTCATAAAATCTATCCTTGGGATTCCCATAGATTTTAAATTCTGATCGAGGAAGAGTAGTCATACGACTGCTGAATCCCTCTTCTTTGTGCCCCGCTTCCGAGCGTGCGTGGCCTCACAATGCATCGGCATATATGAGCGTGCCCCTTGGCGCACAAGAAGACCTTTTGGTCCCCTGTTAAAACCATCCGTTCCCGACGGAAAGCGTACTCCCAAGTTTGCGCACAAGGTTCTTAGCAGGGGACCTTTTTCTTTATCTTGACACGCAAAGTCAGAAAATACATAATTCTGCCCGCGTGCGATTAGCTCAGCTGGCTAGAGCACCTGCTTGACTTGCAGGGGGTCACAGGTTCGAATCCTGTATCGCACACCATCCTTCGCCCTTTAGATGAGCTTAGCCCGAAGGGCGTAGCGAATCAAAGACGAAGGATGCCCACCGTAGCTTTGTTCATAGAAAGGGCTTCGGATGGCAAGCCGCTTGCTGTGAAAAAATGTACTAACTTAAATTTTAGAAAGCGAAGGTTGGGCCTCTACCCTTCATTCAGCATTCATCATCCCTCACTTCCATGTCCATCATCTCCCCCCTCCTCGACCATCAGGCCGTTCGTATTTCACTGGATCCGCCTTTTACTTGGAGCAGTGGGATTTTGTCGCCGGTTTATTGCGATAATCGATTAATGACCTCTTTTGTCGAGGCACGAAATGAAATTGTGGAAGGCTTTGTGAATAAAATCCAAGAACTGGATCTTAAACCAGAAGCTATTGGGGGTACAGCTACAGCCGGTATATCTTGGGCGGCTTTTGTAGCCCAGAGATTAAACTTGCCGATGTTTTATGTCCGTCCCAAACCCAAAGGACACGGCGCGGGAAAACAAGTCGAAGGTGTGGTTCCTGAAAATTCCAAAATCTTAATTGTTGAAGATCTTATTTCTACCGGCGGCAGTTCTATTAAGAGCGCCGAAGCCTGTCAGAGAGAATTTAATGCTGACGTGCTCGGTATCATGGCGATCTTTACGTATGAATTAGCCCTCGCTGAAAAAAACTTTGCTGAATCTGGCCTAAAGGCCTATCCCCTCGCGACTTTTCCAGAATTATTAAATGAAATGAAATCCAGAGGTGATATTTCTGAAGCAGAAGAAAGAATTGTTCTCAAATTCAGAGAAGATCCGAAAGCCTGGGGAGAATCCCTCTAGACAAAAGTCTCGAAATCTATAAAAGAGATGCATGGGCGCTGAATATACTGATTCTATGGAGAGTTATATGCAAGAGATTAGTGAGATTCCGTTAATTAATACAGAGCGAGAAAAAGTTCTGGCCAAACGGATCAAAGCAGGCGATGAGGAGGCCCGTGCAGAACTTATTCAATCCAATCTTCGTCTCGTCGTAAAAATTGCCCATGACTTCAAAACTCAGAGACTTACCATCCCTGACTTAGTCAGCGAAGGTAATATTGGTCTTATGCGTGCGGCTGAAAAATTTGATCCTGAGAAAGGCGCTAAGTTTTCAAGTTATGCCGCTTGGTGGATCAAGCAAGGCATGCGTCGCGCGATCCAAGAACAAAGAAAAACTATCCGAATACCTGCCACAGCCGCGCGGAAAATCTATAAAATTCGCAAGACTCGAGCCGAACTTAAAATCACACTTAGTCGAGATCCTTCAGACGCAGAAATCGCTGCCAAAGTGGACTTCAGCGAGCGCGTCGTCAGAGGACTTTCTTTTGTAGAACAAGACGACCTTTCTCTTCAAGATCCTCTTGGTAACAACGATGGTGACGGATTACGCGGAGACCTCGTTGCCGATGAACATTCACGACCTCCGGATGAAGTCCTGCAAGAAACGGACCTTTATGACGAACTGTTTCAACATCTTGGAAGTCTTGATACCCGGGAACAACATATACTCCGTATCCGCTATGGCTTAGACGGAGCGCCTAAACAAACACTGGAAGAAGTTTCGCAGATTGTTCACCGTACCCGTGAACGTGTCCGACAAATTCAAAAGCGTGCGCTTGCGAAATTACGAAAAAAACTTGGAGAGGAAGAGAACGAAATCCCCAACGAGCCTCTTGCTCCCGTCATCTTTGAAGGTTCTCCTAAGATAGACTTAGGACCTGATGTAATAATGCCCAATCAAATTGCCTATCATCCGGCTATTTATGAGCTGAGTGATACCGTTCGAGACGATATTTTAGCGGCGCTTAAAACGCAACACATGAAAAAGCTCTGGAAACAGATTGTTGAAGAACCTCGTATCACAGAAGATCAACTCAGTCCTCATTACTTTGAAGGGCTTCCCGATCTACAAACAAACCTCCAGGAGATTGGATATTCCAATATCCTCAATCTTGATGCAGATGACCTAAGACCGAAACTTTCACGAAGCATTAAATATATTGCCAGTAGTGTCTGCCTTGGAGATCTCTCTCCAGACATGTTGGAAGAAATCCAAGAATCTCTGTCTCCAAAACAACAAACATTTTGGAAGAGACTCCTCGATAACCCGAATCTAACAACACAAGATTTATCCGCCTCTGAACAAGGCCTTCGAAAAGAAATGATCAAAAAACTTGAATCCATGAGGTATCATGACATCCTCATCTAATCGCTTCCGCTCTTTTCTCTTTTGATGCTTCACGGTACACTCAACCGCGATGTCTTTCTCTACTCATATCAACAAAGCGCTCTTTACGCCTATCAAAGCCATCAAAAAACGCTACGTGCCGCTTTTGATGATTTATTTCGCCTATGGCCTGTCGGGCTTTAGTGCGATTGCGCTGAGCTTTTGGGAAAAAGAAAACATTGGATTATCAGCCGAGCAATTGATTGAGATCGGCGTGTGGGCGTTTTTGCCCTGGACCTTGAAGATGGTCTTTGGCCAGATGGTCGATAGTGTGAAAATTTTCGGATCAAGAAGAAAAATTTATGTGTTTATTGGCGCGGTTTTTATGATTTTGGGAAGCGTGATCTTGGCCAGCATGGCCAGTGAACTGGCCTGGATTGAAATGCTGGGTGGTGAATACAATGCGTATCTACTCGCGGCTCTTTGCTCTACGCTGGGGTTTGTCATTCAGGATGTCACCGCTGATACTATGACAACCGAAGTCGTAGACCGAACAAAAATATTGAACAATAAATGTGTTCACAGGTCAGAAGAAGAAATTCAGTCTGATCTGGCCATGGTACAGGTACTAGGCCGACTCGCGCTCAGCTTAGCGGCTTTTTCTGTGGCAGGATTGGGCGGCTATTTGGCGGACACAATTCCCTACGCCACGATCTTTTGGATGACGCTGATCATTCCTGTTGTTTCTTGTTTGGGCGCTATATTTATCAATCTTGATGTGCTTGAAGGCGCCGAGGCGCCGCCCATTAATGCGAAGATTTTGGGAGGTGGACTTGCCTTCGGAGCCTTCTCTATCAGTATGAAATTTTTTGAAGTCCCCTACTCTCAAGAGATTGTCTTTGTGGTTTCACTGCTCCTGCTTTCTGCCATGCTCATGCTGGTGACGAAAAATATCTCTGCTCAGAAAAAAAAGCTTCTGATTTTTGCGCTTATTGCACTGTTTCTCTATAGAGCGACACCTTCTACTGGACCGGGATTGCAGTGGTGGAGTATTGATGAACTGGGATTTGATCCAAAATTCTTTGGCGTCTTGGCTCAAACAGGATCTGCTATGGCTTTAATTTTTCTGTGGTTTTTTGCAGATTTTATCGCCAAAAAACCGGTACGATCTGTTTTAATCTTTTTGATTATTGTTGAAACGATCATGTCTGTGCCAGAGCTCATGCTCTACTACGATGTGCATACAATGCTGGGCATTCCGGCTCGGACGCTGGCGCTCTTTGACACGGCCGTGGGCAGTCCTCTGGTCCATGTCTCCATGGTCCCGATGCTGGCTTTGATCGCCTTCTATGCGCCGGCGGGTTATCGTGGTACGTGGTTCGCCATTGGCGCCTCACTCATGAATCTCGCTTTAACGGCAGGATCTTTGGGAACCAAATATCTTAATAAATTTTTTGTCATCAGTCGCGAAGTGTTAGACGAAGCCGGTGAAGTTATCACTGCCGCCAACTATGATGACTTGGGTGTCTTAATGATTATTCGCATGAGTATTGCGTTGATTATTCCGCTGGCTGGAATTTTAATCTTTTTGAAAAAAACTCCGAAAAACTCACAACCTATTCCGGTCCAAACGGCTGAATCAGGACCGATTCCGGGCAGAGAAAGAGTGGAGCCTTGACCGTAAACCTAAAATGATATACAATATTTGTAGATTACAATTATTGTATACCTATGAATCCTCCTGCCACCGCTGACATTCGAAAAGTTGCTGCCAATGGGCAGATTACTCTGCCGCCAGAGTTTCGGGGACAACATGTGATTGTAAAGTATGACAAAAAGGGCCGCGTAGAGCTGGAACCGCTTTATTGGGATTCTAATCTTGAGATTTTTCTTTCCTGGGAGGAATATCAAGAACTTCAACAAGACGATATTCTTTGGAGTGACACAAAAGGCATCGATTTAGATACACTGGGTCAATCTCTCTCAAAAGCTTCTCAATAATGGTCGATAAAATAGAAAAATTACTTCGATCTCTTTCGGCTAATGACCGAGAGAACATTGAATGTATGCGTCAAAAGCTGATTAAAGGTGATCTTGAAAACCTTGATATCAAGCCCCTTTCAAAACACCCGAACCTTGGACGTGTACGTGTGGGAAATTTTCGATTTATTTTTTCCGGTATCAAAACCGGTACCATAAAACTTCTCCAAATCCGCCGCCGGAATGAAAAGACGTATAAGAATCTGTAAGAGCTGTATTGTATATTAAGATTGTCTTCAAACCGATGAAGAGTGTCCCATCCCAGGGAGAGAAAGAGTGGCGCCTGAAATAAAACCCAATCTAATTCTGCTTTTTGGCTAAGACATATTTCTTAGGATTTTGAGGATCATAATTCAAAGTCATAAAATCTCCTTTTTCACAGCGATAATAGCCATTATCAAAAAAATATTTCAGCCAATATTCTTGTCCATTAAAACTTAATCGAAGGTGACAACAAGGCATATCAAATAAAGTAAAAAGAGTCTTTCGTTCTATAACCCGAGCTTGAACTCTCGGCCAATATTGATCAATGTTTTCATATTTATACCATCGGTGAAATAGCCCTCCCATTATCCCTAATATAAATATCAACATCCCTGCCATGTATCCAAACACTAATATACTCCCCAACATCACCCCAAACACCATCCCAAACACCACGAATCCTAATATCAATACAACAAAGGGGCCTAGCAATAGAAACAGAAGATATTTTATAACTTTTTTCATCATTTCGTGACCCTATTCTACTCTGTTGATTTATATTTGTGTAGTACTCTCTCCTCTTTAAACAAGCGCCCCTCGCAATCGCACCTGCGTCTCTCCCATAAGCTCTAAAAAATCTCTCGTAGATTTTTGCATCTGATCAAATCCCCAAGGCGGGATATTTAATGTTTCCCAATTCCACTGAAGGAGTGGTTGATCCGAAGCGAATAAAACTTGAGAAAGGCGCGATTGCTGTCCTTTGACCACCATCCAAACATCCGCCAGATTCTGAACGGCGGTATTAAAATAAAGATTATTGATATCTGGTTCTTCGAGCATATTGCCGCGTTGGCTTAATACAAGATTTCTTTCTCGAATAGAAGATGGCAAATCTTCTGACGGTAAGTCCCCTCCTAAATGGGATAACACCACGGCTGGGATTTTTGGATAACGCTGTGCCACTGAAACGCCTTGCGAAAAGTCTTCTCCATGCTCGGAACTACAATGAAGCATGAGCGGAATTTCTTTTTCTGATGCATAGTCCCAGAGAGGATCAAAACGTTCGGACGCAAGTTCTATGGTTCGTGAAGCACCGACTTTGATCCCTCCAAACATCCCCTCATGAGACGCTAAAGACGGTACAAGTTTCTCTGGAAAATGTCCCCCTATCATGGCCCACCAGTGTATCCCCTCTTGGTCTTGTGCTTCAATTTCCTCTGGTGATTGTTCCATAAGCGTCATGTTCGAAGCTCGGAAAAAATCGTCTGGCCGATCCTCAAAATCGCCTTCTCCCAAAAGTGTTTTATAGGATTTTTCCTCCGGATCTGCCCAGGGACCCAACGACGTCACGCCCATCGCCTGAATTGAATATTCTTGTGCCAAATCTCGAATAGACTCGAGCGTGTGAAATTTTTTTCCTGGAAAGTTCTCCTCAAGAACATGTAAATCCTGTTCTCGATAGGCATCTGAAACCAGATGCGCTGCATAACTATCATACGCTATTCTCATTTGCTTCTTTTTAATGATATTCAAAAAAACCGTCAACCTCTTCCCCCGTGTTGTGTATTCATTATTCTTGATTATAATTCCGCCGATGTTACAAAATATACTTGATCGTATCTTCGGAAGCTATAACCAAAAACAACTCAAAAAGCTTGATCCTTTAGTACAACAGGTCAATCTCCAAGAAGAATCGTTTCAAAACCTTTCTGACGAAGCATTGAAACAAAAATTTTCACAGTGGAAAATTGAACTGACAGCGAATCCAGAAAAAATTGAAGACTATCTCGTGCCTGTCTTTGCCGGTGTTAAAAATGCGGCCCGAAAACTGTGCGGGAAAAGCTTTGAAGTTCGTGGAAAAGATGTTGAATGGAACATGACACATTATGATGTGCAGATTCTTGGTGGAATTATTTTGCATCAGGGAAATATCACCGAAATGAAAACGGGAGAAGGAAAGACGCTCGTCTGTACGCTTCCTGTGATTTTGAATGCGTTGACCGGGAAGGGCGTGCATGTGATTACGGTGAATGATTACTTGGCACAACGTGATTGTGAGTGGATTACTCCTCTGTATGAATTTTGTGGGCTGAGCACCGGCGTCATCGTTCATGGGAAAAACAATCAAGAACGTCGTGATGCCTATAACAGTGACATTACGTATGGAACGAATAATGAATTTGGGTTTGATTACTTGCGTGACAACATGGCGCAGCGAACCGAAGACCTCGTACAGCGTGAACTCAACTTTACGATTGTCGATGAAGTGGATTCAATTTTGATTGATGAGTCTCGTACACCGTTGATTATTTCTGCGCCGGCTGAAGAATCGACCGAAAAATATAGTCGCTACGCCGAAATCATCCCCCAACTGGTGAAAGACGAGGACTACAACATTGATCTGAAACAAAAAAATGTCACCCTCTCTGAAAAAGGTATTGAAAAACTTGAAGGATTTCTTGGGACCACCCAGCTCTTTACCGAAAAAGGATTTGAAGAAGTCCACCATATCGAACAAGCCCTCAAAGCAAATGTTATTTTTGTACGCGACAAAGACTATGTCGTTCGCGATAATCAGGTCATCATTGTGGATGAATTCACCGGTCGACTCATGCCCGGACGACGGTATTCTGATGGTCTGCATCAATCTCTTGAGGCTAAAGAAGGCGTCGCGATTCAACGAGAATCAAAAACGCTGGCGACGATCACATTTCAGAACTACTTCCGTTTGTACAATAAGCTTTCGGGTATGACGGGAACGGCCGAAACTGAAGCCGAAGAGTTTGGAAAGATCTACAAAGTCGACACGCTCGTGATTCCCACCAATGTTCCGATTGCTCGCCAAGACCTCGGCGACAAAATCTTTAAAAATCTCCGTGGAAAATTCACCTGTCTTGCTCGAGACGTCAAAGTTCTTCACGAAAAAGGACAACCGATTCTTATCGGAACGATTAATATTGATACTTCAGAAATGCTTTCCGGACTCCTTACAAAAGAAGGCATCCCGCATGAAATATTAAATGCAAAACAACACGAACGTGAGGCCGAGATTGTGGCCAAAGCCGGTGACAAAGGATCTGTTACCATTGCGACCAATATGGCCGGTCGTGGAACGGATATTAAGTTATCCGATGAAGTCAAAGCTTTGGGCGGTCTTGCCGTGTTAGGTACCGAACGTCATGAATCTCGTCGTATTGATAATCAACTCCGTGGACGATCCGGACGTCAGGGAGATCCTGGGTTTTCTCAATTTTATGTATCGATGGAAGATGAGCTTCTCCGACGATTTGGTGGCGAACGCATGCAAAAAGCCATGGAAATGCTGCGAATTCCTGAAGATGAAGCCATTGAGACGCGTATGTTTTCGCGTCAAATAGAATCAGCGCAAAAGAAAGTCGAAGGACATCATTTTGATATGCGAAAACACCTCGTGCAATACGATGATGTGATGAATGTTCACCGAGAGAAAATTTATGTTTGGCGTCGAAAGTTTTTGGGATCCGAAAGTATCCAAGACGATATCGAACAGATTACCCAAGAACTGATTCAGAGCCTGGTTGAATCCCATGCGCCTTCGGCTGATGTCGATTCACGATGGGATCAAGAAACCATTCTCACCAACGTTCAAAGTCTCTACGCCCCGACGACCGAAGCCCTCACCCTTGAAGAGCTCGAAGCATTTCATCACCGAGATGACATGATCGAGTCTGTCCGTAATTACCTCCTCGGAGCCTGGGACAAAAAGCGACAAAGTCTTCCCACTGAAAACGCTGAAGAAATTGCGAAATATGTCATTTTAAAATCTATTGATGAGTTCTGGCTCGATCACATCGATCAGATGACTCAGTTGCGAGATCGAGTGGCGCTTTCTGGCTATGCCCAGCGCGACCCAATTATGGAATACCGACGGGAAGGATTTCTGATGTTCAAAAAGGTTTTATATGATGTACGCTTCACCGCACTCCAAAATCTTCTGCGTGTACGGGTTGAAGGTTCTTTTGAATTTGAAGCCGCCGACTACTCCGGCGCTCAGACGAATGAAAAAGATATTGAAACCAGTCTGCGTAATACCGGCGAATACGGAGTTGGAGACAAAGCAGATCAAGGCGAACATTTCATCTCCGCCAATCCTGGCCGATCTATTGCGGCAGAAAAACTCGGTGAGAAATATGCCAACATTGGACGAAATGACGCTTGTCCGTGTGGATCTGGAAAGAAATTCAAAAAATGCCACGGGCAAAACATATAGAGACTCACTGTAGTTTTCCAAGTCTTCCTGAAACACTCATCCGGTGTATTTGATCTTCTTCGAAGACTTCCCACATTCCCCCGCGCTTGGTGGACGCTAAAAGTTGAAAAGCTTCTTGGGATTCATTCCAGGTGTAGATCCAGGCATGATCTTTTTCAATCGCTAACTTGTATTCTCCCTCCGTCATTTTATACATTTTTGAAGAATCTTGAGCACTCACTCCTCCTTGTTGAATCAAATGCTGACACGCAAAAATCATCAATCGCTCCATATCATTGCGCGGCAATCTATACTGAGGACCTCGAATACAGGCACTCAGCGTAAGCATGACCCCAAAGCTAATGCTGGAAGTCAGGAGAAGAAGCTTTGAAGGAAGGGAAAAGAGTGGTTGCGGAGGAGCGGGCGCGACCTGAATTTTATTTTCAGCAGGTCTCATGCACATCATTATTCACAACTTTTTCAAAGCACCAAAGATTTAATCTAGATTTAATCTTCAGTACAAATACTGCTGTTTATTCCTCACATGATCGTCATGCGTTTTCCCCCAGTGAACCTGGCCTTTGGGATCATGCAGATAGTAATAGTATGGATTTTTTTCTGGATAGACGGCGGCTTTGAGCGCTTTGATACCGGGGTTAGAAATCGCCGTTGGAGGAAGACCCCGGCGCTTACGCGTATTGTAGGGCGAGTCTTTTTGGAAGTCTTCGGTGTAGAGCGGACGCTTCCAGTTATTCAGTTCATAACGCGTCGTCGCATCCACGCCTAAGTGAATTTTTTCATCCAGTCTTTTCCAAAGTACATCGGCGATCATCGGCATTTCTGCATCGTGATTGGCCTCTCTCTCAATCATCGAGGCCATTTTTACTATTTCATCGAGCGTACGTCCCGAGCTGATAATATCTTCTCTTAGAGGATCTAATTGTTGCTGAAAAGTTTTATATAATCTTTGAATAAATTTTTTGTTCGTAAAACTATTTGGACTCACGTAATACGTCGAAGGAAAGAGGCTTCCCTCGAGATTTGAAATACGAAAACCAAGGTCACAATAGCTCGCGCAGCTCTCAAAAGATCCCGGCTCAATCAATGATTTTTTTGCAAGAATGTCATCAATCTGTGCGATGGTTGAGCCTTCTGGAATCGTTATTTTTGTCTCCGGACTTTTCCCGTGCTGCAATAGATCGGCAAGATCCGCATACGTAAGATTTTTTTGAAACATATAGTGTCCCGCTTGGTATTTTGCAGAAACCCCTTTCCACTTCGAATATAAACGAAACGCAAAAGGATCCGATATCAGATCACTTTCCTGCAAACTTTCTGAAATTCCCTGCAGAGTTTGGCCTCTGGTTATTTCAATATTCACGCGCGTTTCTGAATCCGAATGTGGGGTATGCCAGGCCAACATCATGCGCGATGCAAAATACACCCCATAAATCACGACAAACCAAAAAATTAATTTTTTCATAGCTGAAGTCTTACTGCCCCCCCATGGCACCGCCCATCATACCCATGACACCTTTCATTCGATCCGCTGCTACGGCTTGTGCTTTTTTAAGCGCTCGATTCGTGGCATCCGTCATGTGTTTAGAAAGTGTTTTCGCGTCCTGAAGTACGGATTCGTCCAGAATTTCAACGGATAAAACCTCTTGCTCACAACTAACGGTTACTTTAATACCTCCTGATTCAGCAAAAACATGTGTTTTTGCTAATTCTTTCTTAATTTTTTTTGCTTCTTTCTGAAGCTTATACATGTCTCCCATTTGTCCAAGAACTCCCATGATAGTTAAAAGTGAAGAAATACAATCGATAGTGAGTATAGAGAGTGTGTGTATTCGGATCAAGCAATGAATACGAAGAATATTTATGTGTCTCTCTATTGACTATATGTGCTCATATGTGGTATACTTAGGAGAAGTAGTCACTTTATTGCTATGGAAAATCTTCAATCTTCGGTTTCATCTGACGCACATACAACCGCTCCTCAAGTGGCGGTACCCATGACGCGCACCGCATCAACGGTCCCAGTACAAACACCTTCTTTTGCGGATGGACCTTCTCCAGAAACCTTTCTTCTCGATCGGAAACACTTTACAAACCGTCCAGCCCAAGTGATTGTAAGTATTGTCTGTGTTGGATTTTTGATCTTCGAAGCTTATGTTTTCATTCAGTCGGTCCAAAAAATCTGGATGATCTAAATTCTTTTTTTAATTTTTCTTTCTCTGTTCTGTCATAGACAGTGTCTTTTTCGTGTGTTTATCGCTTTGCAAATACCAAGAAATTCTTTAGAATTCAGCGGGTGAGAGACGCGACTCTCTCCTCCTGATTATTCTCTCTTTTTCTCATGTCAGAATCTGATTACGGTGCAGAACAAATTCAAGTCTTAGAAGGTCTTGATCCCGTCCGAAAACGTCCTGGAATGTATATCGGTTCTACCGATGCCCGAGGACTTCATCATCTCGTATGGGAGGTGCTTGATAATGCCATTGACGAAGCTATGGCCGGACACTGTGAAAATATTATCGTCCGTATTCATGCGGATGGATCGGTATCGCTCTTCGATGATGGACGAGGAATTCCCGTTGAAAAACATAAAAAAACCGGTATCTCCGCTGTTGAAACGGTCTTGACCGTGCTTCATGCGGGAGGAAAATTCGGTGGTGGCGGATATAAAGTCTCAGGAGGACTTCATGGAGTGGGTGTTTCTGTGGTGAACGCGCTTTCAAGTCGAACCGAAGTCACCGTCCATCGTGATGGAGGGAAACACTTTGTGGCCTTTGAAAGTGGTGCCCCAGCAGAACCTCTCAAAAAAATTGATGACTCAGATCAACACGGTACGATTGTTCAATTTTGGCCCGATGCGACCATCTTTGAAACCCTTGATTTTGATTTCCCGACTATCAAAAAACGTGTCCGACAACAGGCCTATCTTACGCGCGGCGTAACGATTTCACTCTTCGATGATCGAGAAGAAAAACAAAATGCTTGTCAGTTTTACTTTGAGGGTGGAATTTCATCCTTTGTTCACCATCTCAATGAAGGGACCGACCAAATCACTTCTATTTTTTCCATGGAAGAAGAAAAAGATGACGTCATGGTTGAAATCTCTTTGCAATACACACAGGAATTTCATGATAACATTTTGTCCTTTGCGAATAATATTCAAACCGTTGAAGGCGGAACCCATGTTACGGGATTTTCTACAGCACTAACCCGTGAACTCAATAAATTTTCACGAGAAAATGAGTTTTTGAAAGAAAAAGATCCAAACTTCACCAGTGATGACGTACGAGAAGGACTCACCGCTATTATTTCGGTGAAAGTCCCAGAACCTCAGTTTGAAGGACAGACGAAGGCCAAGCTTGGAAACTCCAATGTTCGAAGTGCCGTCGAAAAAGCTTTTGCGGAAAAACTTCATGAATTTTTGATTGAAAATCCAGCCGACGCTAAATCTATTGCCAATAAATGTGCCCTCGCTACACGAGCTCGACTTGCCGCACGGGCCGCGCGAGACACCGTTATTCGAAAAGGTGCCCTCGAAGGATTAACCCTTCCGGGGAAACTCGCCGACTGTTCGTCCAAAAAACCCGAAGAAAGTGAAATCTTTATTGTTGAGGGAGATTCTGCCGGCGGATCAGCGAAACAAGGCCGAGATCGTCACACCCAAGCGATCTTGCCCCTGCGTGGTAAAATCCTGAACACGGAACAGTGTCGTTTGGATAAAATGCTTGGCAATAACGAAGTCAAAAACCTGACCGTCGCACTGGGAACCTCTATCGGGGAGACTTTTGATGCGAGCAAGCTTCGTTATCACAAAGTCGTTATCATGACCGATGCCGATGTCGACGGAGCTCATATTCGAACGCTTCTTTTGACCCTTTTGTTCCGACACTTTCGACCACTTGTTGACCAAGGACGTATTTACATCGCACAACCCCCGCTCTATAAACTTCAAAAAGGAAGACAAATCTGGTACACCATGACGGATGAGGAGAAAGATAGGCTTAAAGCTGAGCATGATGTAAAAGGTGATAATATCCAGCGTTATAAAGGTTTGGGAGAAATGAACCCCGATCAACTCTGGGAAACCACTATGGATCCGACAAAACGAACCCTTCTCAAAGTAACCATCGAAGACGCTGAACAAGCCGATCACACATTCCGTGTTCTTATGGGAGACGAGGTCCTTCCTCGACGGAAGTTTATTCAGATGCATGCATCTGAGGTGAAAGATCTGGATATATAAATCGGAAATTGACAAAATACTCCTCTTCTCTACAATATCTTGGCTTAATTTCAAATTATGACTAACAAAGGTGGCGCAAAACAACACGGTGGACATCTCATCAATGAGCGAAGTCCAAAATCAACGCTCTCTAAACGAGCGAACAAAGAGAAAGCTCGTGCCAAACGTGCAGTGCTGCGTGAACAAGGCCTAAACTGCTAATCAGTTTTCTTATACATTCTTTGCCTTTTCCAATAACTCCTGAAGCTCTGGGGTTATTTTTTTCGGCAGAATATATTCGATCTGAACCAAATGATCACCCGTAGAACCACCGCGTTTGATACCTTTACCGGCTAAACGCAGGATATCCCCTTCTCGTGTTAACGCCGGCACGGGAATCGAACCTTTGCCCCAGAAAGTTTCTACGTCTTGCTTGCCTCCTAAAATGGCATCAAAGACAGATATTTTTAATGGCGTCAGTAAATCCAGACCTTGTCGTTTGAATTTCCTTGAAGCAGCGACTCGAATATGGACGAATAAATCACCATGACGTCCTCCTCGACGCCCGGCTTCTCCTTTACCAGAGAGCTGAAGGGTTTCTCCATTTTGAATACCAGAAGGGACCTCGACTTCAATTTTTATTTTTTCTTCACAGCGCCCCTCACCCTTACAGCTAGAACAAACTTCTTCGAAAGAAGATCCTTCTCCTGAACAGGTCGGACAGACGCCTTTCTGAGCCACCGTCCCAAAAGGTGTTTGGAATCTCTGAGCAACAGCCCCCGTCCCCTGACAGGCCGAACATGTTTTTTTGCCCTCACCGCCTTTACTGTCACAGGATTCACAAGCTTGATAATTGCGTGATGAAAAAATTTTCGTCGTCCCAAGAACGGACTCTTCAAAAGAAAGCTCGACCTCAACTTCTAGGTCCGCGCCTCGGCTTTTAGACGATCGACGAGAAGATCCTCCACCGCGCCCCCCACCAAAGAAACTTGAGAACACATCTTCAAATCCTCCGAAATCTCCGCCCATTCCATTGAAATCAAATCCTCCCCCGCCACCGCCTCCGCCACGGGACTGAGGTCCCGCGGACCCAAATTGATCATAGTGCGATCTTTTTTGATCATCCGCCAGCACTTCATAAGCCTCATTGAGCTTTTTAAAAGTCGCTTCATCGCCCCCTTTGTCCGGGTGATGCTGCTTGGCTTTCGCGCGAAAAGCTTTTTTTATTTCTGCTTTCGAAGCTTTTTTATCAACGTCTAAAACCTTGTAATAGTCTTGACTCATCTTATTTATTCTATTTTTTTTAGCAGAAAAATCAAGTGACTGCTAATACTTCTTTTACTTACGGAGTGTCAATTCTTCCATTTTATCTTGAATCATGCGTCCCAACTCTTTTCTTGGAACTTCTTGTTGTCCCAAGGATATCCCCCGCCCCTGAGTAAGAATATAAATATTGGAAAATGTATCCGCTTCCCGATCATACATTCCTGAGGTCTCGATACCTCCTCTTTCCCACACCATTTCTTTTATCTGAAAACTTGAAAAGTTTGAACGACGCGGATGAATATCTTTTCGAAGCACTGAAAATCCTGCTGCTTTGAGCGATCTTTTGACAATTTCTTTTTCTCGAACCACCTGTGCCGTTTCGCTCTGTGCGACCAAACGCCCCTCATTTTTTGTTTTTAGATCGAGCGTTGTTTTAACAACCTCTCTCAAGCTCTGTCCCATAACGCCCTTCAAAAAACGAGCATGAAACTGCTCATTCGTATGATCGCCCACCACAAAAATAAGAAAATATTGTGTCGTGTAATCAAAAGCTCCTGACACCGAAAGGCCTTGATAGAGACCTTGCGAGAACTCGGTCACGCCTTCCACTGGGATCGTGTGAAACCCTCTCGCAGGAATAAAAATTTCCAAATCTTCAAGGAAAGACTTTAAATTTCTTACATTCGTAATTCTATTCTTATCTTGAACAACGGGGACTTCCACCACACGGCTAGATTCAAGCTCCTGAAGCTCCTCCTGAAAAGCATTCTGTTGTTCTTGTGTCCTTCGAATCGATGCAATCCGATCAGCGGTAAGTTTTACACTCTCTACGGAACGAATGATTTCAATCAACTCTTGATCTTCATCTGAAACAAGTGTGGCATCGGTAAAAGTATCATATAGCGACAAAAGAATTGCGAGCGCTGATTCTGACAAATCATTGCCTAAAAATTGATGAAACCATCCTACGATATTTGGCGTTAATTCAGCCTTAAAGTTATCCTGTGACACCTCTGGTAATAAAGACTGTTCTAATGAAAGTAATGTTTGGTACCCCGCAAACATGGAATCTTTCTGAAAAGAAGGCCTGTCTTGTAAAAAAGCCGTCAGTTTACGACGAAGATTCGTAATACGCATGCGATCTTCCTTTTTTAGCTTGATTTGTGGCAACCCGGTAAACAATGATTCGGCCTTCATCCGGGCCTTACTAAAAGATCCTTCTCTGACCAACATTTCTACTTCACGAAAAACATCTTCCCAATACGCTAAACCTTCCGGTGCAAATTGAGATTCCCAAAAATTTCCTAAGTATCGATCTTTATCTTCGGAAAGGGTGTTTTTTAAGAGGGCGCGAACGGATAATTCATACTGTCTCCAAATTTCTGTATAAAGATTTTTTTTGGGCAAAGATTTCCAATCTTCTTGCCTCATGTTTTCTCTAAAAGCTTCCAGATAAGGTTTTGCACTTATGCTCTCGTTTTCGAGATAAAGATCATGAGCCTCTACATAGGGAGCTACAAGTTTTTTAAACAAGAGATCGTACTGTTCATCATTTCCTAAAGCAATAGCAACCAACCGCTGCCCATCTTGGACCCCTCCCATAAACCGTCCCCACAAAGTACTCACCCGAAAACGTATCCAGGTTGCGGGCATACGACGCACAAAATCGACCATAGCATTTCTATAATCTCTTAACTGGCGAAGCTCTTTGATCCATCGTTCTTCAGGCGATGCCCCTCTCGCTAACCGTATGAGTTCCTGAATTTCAGCAAAAGATCGATCCTCCCACCCCTCATCAGAAAGCTTTATCTGAACCGAAACACCTACTGGTACAACAAAAGGGTCTCCTCTCTCTGGAAAAAACACATCCAGCCCATGATCATACGCGGTTATAACCGCGATCCCTCGTTGCGTCCGATCTAAAAACACCGTTCCCCCTGGTTGGAATATTTTTATCGGTCCCATCCGCATCCATCCGGCGGACATCTCAGAGGGAGCGCCCTCTGCGAACCAAGGCTTAATAGTATCGGGATGGGCAAAATTACTGCTCCAGAGAAGTTCTCCCTGTTCAAATTCTCGATTATCAAAATTCACACTGGTTCCCGCCTTCGGAAGAAAAAATTCCCCTTCCTTCGTAAGCATTCGTCGTACGTGATCTTCGTGCACAATGTTCCATCGCCCTTTTGGATCCACGGTATCCAGAAAAGGATTTTGAACAGAGGCCTCACGAGTCCAATAACTTTGTTCTCCTAAGAAGGCCCCCATAAAAATGAGAAGGGCCAGACCAAAAATAAAGAAATAACGAAGATGCCGCATGTAAGAACATTATAAACCTTCAGTCTTTAATCTTCAATTTTCAGGCAAAGAACGCTGGACAACGCAACGCCGATAACGCTAAACAGCTATTTTATCGAATCCGCAAAAAGGACGAAGGATCTCTGGAATCAGTACGGATCCATCTTCTTGCTGAAAGTTTTCTAAGATAGCAATCAAGGGCCGGCTGGACACCGCCGTTCCGTTGAGAGCCTGTGCATAAACTAACTCTCCGTTCTCACGACGAACACGAATATTAAGCCGACGAGTCTGCCAATCATTACAAATAGATGTTGATGTCATTTCTCGATATTGATCCTGCCCAGGCAGCCAGGCTTCTAGATCATATTTTTTAGATGCTGAATTCCCCAAATCTCCACAGCATACATCCACTACTTGATATGGAATTTCTAATTTTTGAAGTAGCTCTTCTTCTATTCCTCTAATTTCTTCGTGCAAGGCTTCATTCATTTCCGGCAACGCCAGCATCACCATTTCTACTTTTTCAAACTGATGCACCCGCAAAATACCTTTCGTATCTTTTCCATAACTCCCGGCTTCTCGCCGAAAACAGGGGGAATACGCGACAAATTTAAGCGGCAAATCTTTTTCCTCAAGAATATCTCCCGCATGATAACTCATCATCGGCACCTCACTCGTTCCGATCAAATACAGATCATCTTCTCCCGGATTTACGATGTAATTTTCATTCCGTTCTAAATAGCCCGTCCCATAAATCGCCTCACTCCGTGTCATAAAAGGCGGAATTGTCGCAGAATATCCTTTTTTAGCGACTTCGGTAAAGGCCCAAAAAATCAAGGCTTGTTGTAAAATCGCTAATTGATTTCTCAGATAATAGAACCGTGCGCCGGAAACTTTAGCGCCTCTTTCGAGGTCAAGAATACCGAGTAATTCTCCAAGCTCCCAGTGCTCTTTGGGCGGAAAAGAAAAGTTGGGCTTTTCCCCCCACGTCTTAATAACTTTATTTTCGGTGTCGTCTTTTCCATTTGGTGCTTCGTCATGAGGCGTATTCGGCAGCGATTGCAAAATATCCTGACAATTTTTTTCGGCTTCATCTCTTTCCGTTTCTACTATTTTTTTACGTTCCGAAATCTCTTTCATCTGTGCCAAAAGCTGTGCTTTTTCTTCCCCTTCTAATTGAGGAATTTTTTTTGAAGCTTCATTTTGTTCGGCTTTAAGTGTTTCTGAAGCCGCAATCGTCTCACGACGCTTTTCATCGAGTCCTAATAATTCATCAATCATTGATCCTTCAATCCCCTTTCGGGCTAAACGACGTTTGAAATCTTCAGGGTTTTCGCGGATGGCTTTTATATCGAGCATGGAAGTGATAAGTAAAGTGAGAACAGTGTATAAGTTGATAGTTATTTTTCAATATCTACTTGATTCTTGACATCTTTTGGATAAAATGTTACTATAATCTCTTGAATCTCTCTTTATCTTCCATGACCGCTTCTCTTCCTAAATCGCTTGAGCCTCTCATCAGTCTCATTGACCGCAGCTCCAAGATCCTTCTCACGGGTCCGAAAGACGGTGATGGCAATGCAATCTGTGGCATACTGGCGCTCCAGATGCTCCTAGTTCGACTCGGAAAAGAAGTCTTGTCAGTCCTCCCTGAAACACTTCCAAAGAACTATCGATTCTTAACCGGATCCGAAAAAGTTCGTCAAGATATGGGTGAAGATGGAAATTTTATTATCTCTCTTTCTACGAAAGATATTCCAGTTGATCGTATTAAATACAATATCAAAGAGGACACGGTTGAAATTTTAGTCACGCCCCAGAGCGGACGGCTCTCTCCTCAAGACGTAGCTTTTCGCCAAGGATTTGGCGAAGTCGATCTTATTATTACGGTCGAATCTAATAGTCTTGAAGATCTCGGTATTACCTTTGCGCGTGATCCAGAACTCTTTTCAAAGGTTCCGATCATTAATATTGCAACCGGCGTAAAAAATTCTTACTTTGGAAAAATTAATTTGGTCGACCCTTCTCGATCCTCGAGCACAGAACTCATCCATGACCTCTTCCAAAATGAAGCGTGGAAAAAACATATCGATGCCGACCTCTCTACTATTTTATTGGCGGGCCTTATTACCTCTACGGGAAGCTTCCTCGAACCAAACTCAACGGCAGGCGCTCTTGATTTAGCCGCATCCCTCCAAGAACAAGGTGCACGGCAATCTTCTATTATTGATCATTTATTCAAACAAAAAGATCCTGCGACCCTTAAAATTTGGGGACGGGCCCTGCGCAACGCCGAACTGGATCCCGTCCATAAAATCTCCTGGTCTACCCTGAATAAAACGGACTTTGAAATTGCAGAAGCCTCTCCGGAGGATGTTGAAAAAATTTCAGATATTCTTTTGAGACATATTCAGGGCGCCGAAATACATCTGTTCTTTATCGAAACCGAAGAAGGTACGCAGCTTCAGGTTCGATCGAATAAACCCGACCTTCTCTGGGAAGAAGTTCAATCTCTCTTTGAGGAATCCACCGCTCTTCAAAAACATGGATTTGATGTCTTTTTTGCAGATCGATCCGTGGGTGAATGTCAGAGTGAAATTCTCCGTACCGTTTTAGATTATCAAAAAACACGCCATAACATCGATCCCGACTTTAAACTTCAAAAAGTAAAACTTACGCCAACGTCCCCGAAAGATGTGTCATTTCCTCATAAGACCGCTGATTCATCAGAAACGTCTGACACGCCTCATATGCCGGAGACCATTCCTTTTGAAGCGCCACTTCAACCTCACGAAAGTCGTGAAAGACAAGAAAAAGAAGCTTCCAAAGGACAACACAGTGCGGAAATAACCCTCCCGTCGGATACCTTGCCCAGCTGGGTCAATAAAAAGGCTTCTTAAAGCCTTTTATCTCTTGTTTTTATCCCCAAAAAATGATATACTTACAAGAAAGTAGCTTTTTTTTCCTATGACGATTTCTCCTCAACTTTTGAAACTTATTGATCTCTCGCAGTTTATGTCTGCGGAGAAGAAACAATGGTTGCATGCCAACCTTGCCGCACTCCCCGATCCGAAAGTACAACAGCTCTGGCAGATGCTCATCAAAGAGCAGTCTCTGCACTTGCGTCACCAAAAAGAAGCGCTCTCGCTCCGCAAAGAGCATCGCACCAAGAAACTCAAAGCGCTCTCTCTCGCGGCTGAAAAACAAGTGCAACAATCTGAAGCGCGTCAAGTAACCGCCTTGGAAGCTGAATTTAATAATTTCCCATCTGAACAACGATGAATACAAACTCTCCGGAAACGCCAGGCGCTTATGGTCTCGATACGGTCGATTCACAGGATCAAACACCAGACCTTCCTCCTTCTGTGGAAGATCAAGCCGATCAACTTCTCGCTGAGCGGGAATCGGTTGCGGCCGAAAATGCGAGTATAACCGATGCGAGTGTTGACTCTTTAGAAACGGATCAAACGGTCATAGATGCTGACGCGGAAGCCCTCGCGGCAACAGAGACCCTTCAGGCAACTCAAGAAGCCGAAGCAAGTGAAGCCGCGGCAGAACTCACGGACTTTATGGAGGGACTGACGACAACACAGACAACAGAAATCGCTGACTCTGGCCAAGGCTTTGCCTCCGCTGAAGTTGATGAATTTTCTGATGGACCTTTTGATATCGATCCAAACGATATGTCTAATGAATCTGGTGTAGAAGACACCTCCCAGATGGCCGCCTAATCTTTTGATTTTCTCCCCCTATGAGTCCCGCATCATCCGCCAAAACGCCTCCCTCCGATGACAACAATTCTGCTGTTACCCAGGTGATGGATCAAATTAAGGCGCTTGACCTGACAAAATACCCACAAGATGTGGCGGACAAACTCAAAGATCTTCAACTCACGAAATACCCCGCAGACCTGGCCAAAAAAATTCAGGCCCTGGATCTTTCGAAGTATCCGGCTGAAATTGCCAATAAACTCAAATCTATTCCGCTGGGCAAGATGTATAATAAAGCGGTTTCTGGCGTCCAAAATCTCTACCAAGATAAATTTTTGGTACGAAAATATATCTATAAGATTCAACTTGAAGCTATTAATAAAGGTGCCTCAGATATTTTTCTGGCTTCTGGAGCAAAGCCTTCTTGTCGCGTACATGGCAAAACTATTTTCTTAGAAGACGAGCCTAAACTCGACACAAAAGTACTCGGTCAGTACCTCAATGAAGTCATGACCAAATCCGATCATAAAAAACTCACAGAAAATCTCGAGCATGATTTCTCACTTTCGATCGAAGGAGGTTATCGATTTCGTGTGAACGCCTTTGCCCAAAAAAATGGAATCTCCATCACGATGCGAACGATTCCGAATGCAATCCCGACTTTTGAAGAGCTGGATCTTCCGGAATCTTTGCTCAAAATTGTTGATATGCCTTCAGGCCTGGTCCTCGTCACTGGATCAACCGGTTCTGGTAAATCCACGACGCTAGCGGCGATCATTAACCTGATCAATGAAAAATATAACAAACATATTATTACGATCGAAGATCCTATTGAGTTTATTCATCAAAGTCAGACCTCTCTGATCGAACAGCGGGAAGTCGGACTCCACAGTAAGAGTTTTGCGAATGCATTGCGCTCAGCACTGCGTCAGGCACCGGATGTTATTTTGGTGGGAGAACTTCGAGATCTTGAAACCACAGCACTCGCTATTACGGCCGCTGAAACCGGATCTTTAGTTCTGGGAACACTTCATAGTAATAGTTCTTCGAATACTATCAGTCGTCTGATTGATATTTTCCCCGCTGATCAACAAAACCAGATCCGTACGCAGGTATCAGAATCGCTTCAGGCTGTTATCTGGCAGACCCTCGTCGACAAAAAAGATGCCGAAGGGCGTGTCGCTGCGTTTGAAGTCTTGTTTGCCAATACGGCAGTAGAAAACCTCATTCGTGAAAACAAAATCTATCAACTTCCCTCTGTTATTGAAACGGGCGTCAAAGACGGCATGCTC
>Ga0209335_10000691_pt1 | contig 40566 bp, 41 predicted proteins | sample COG_09_FD_184753 | JGI IMG/M metagenome (GOLD analysis project Ga0209335, IMG submission 184753) | Pelagic Microbial community sample from North Sea - COGITO 998_met_09 (SPAdes) (version 2) | ecosystem: Environmental > Aquatic > Marine > Neritic zone/Coastal water | place: Helgoland, sampling...
GAGGATCAGACCGCAAAAATTATCTATACGACAGAAAAGTCAGGGCTCACCGAAGAAATTGTTCCTAAAGCTAATCACTTTGACCGAGAAATCCAGCACTTTAATGAGGTAATTTTAAGGCGCATAACGCCGAAGTTAGACGAAAAAGATGCCGTATGGAATGCCAAAACACTTGAAGGGATGCAGAAGAGTATTGAGGCCAATGCATGGGTTAATTTGTAAATGAGTAAGGCTTGGATCTTTGACTTTGACGGGACGCTGGTCCATTCGGAGGCCGCTATCACTCAATGTTTTCAACGTATCACCCAAAAATTGGCCCCTCACCGACTGGATATTGCTAAACATGTCCTCATTGGCCCTCCTCTTCGACAGACGGTAGGGGAGATCCTAGGCGATCAAGGGCATCCGCTGATCGACGAGTTCGTCAGTGCCTTTATTGAGATGCATGACGACGACGTGCTCAATCACACCACGCCCTACCCATCAGCGCACGAAACGCTCACACGTCTATATAACCAAGGTCAGAAGATGGCGATAGCCACCAACAAACGATTGGCCCCTACCATTAAAATCCTCCAGCACTTTAGCTGGGAACAGTTTTTTCTTATGGTGAAGTGTTCGGACAGTGAGGCAGTAATACGTGACAAACATCAGATGATTCAAGCCATACAAAAACAAGATAGCGACTTTAAGAACGCCTATTTTGTGGGGGACACAGTGGGAGATGGTCTAAGTGCTAACAGTAGCAATACACCGTTCGTCAAAGCTTCATATGGATATGGTAAAAAACAGGACTGGTCCGGCGTTGCTATTCACAAAAATATCAACAACCTAGATGAGCTATTATTTCTATAACAATGAAAAAATGCATACTACTACCACTTCATTTGTATGACTATGAAGTGCAAGGTAACTTAGGTATAAAAGATAAAATTGCTATGTATAGATACAGCATAGAACAAACTCTAAAGGCATCACACGGTATAAAAGTGTTTGTGATTTGTCATGGGGAAAAACAAAAAATTTTTAACAACCTTCCTGCGAATTGTGAGATACATTGGAGTCAATACAAAAAAAACCTAATAAATTTGGGTTGTTTGAACAAAATCCAGGACAAAGAATAGTTGTATATGAGGGGCTTCAACTCATTAAAAAAAAGGGATTTAATTATATTATCAAAGGCAGAGCGGACTCGGCGATATTAAATTTACAACCAATTCTAAATTTGGCAGAGACCGATAAAAATAAATTAATATTTACACAGATCACTTCGTTCACTGAGCCTTGGCTATTGGGTGACTGTTTTATGGCTGGGAACATTAATAGATTACTAAAATTATGGTCGCCATCAAAAGAGTATGATGTTGATGGATTAATTTACTTTGCAAAGAAATTATTACAAATTGAAAGAGCAAAAGATCTGTATCTTCTTATCCTGGAAAAGGCATTTTTTGTTGATATGTCTGAGTTAAAAATAGTTGATTATAGATTTAATTGGCTTAAAAATAAAAAATTGATACAAAAAGATAAAAACTATAGTGATGAATTATTATGGGGCGCCTCCAATAAATGGTTTGCTGTTAATAAACAAAAGTTGGTGGGAGCAAATAAGCCAAATCTCATTAGTAAAAGATTCTTAAAACAATCATCAATTAACAAATATAAAGCTGTTCGATTACTCATTGTCTTTTATAGAAAGCTATTCTTGCGAATTTTCAATAAAGAATTATATAAAATATAATCATCAGCTAAAATTTCTTTCATACGCCTAATACTAGCTTTACTATCATCATAGATATCACGATAATCACAACTCATATTACCCGAAGTATTTTTACGTAAATGAGGAAGAGTATTTTTACTAAAAAAATAATCGTATTTGAGATAATTAAAGCATAATTTAATATCCTCGAACATGAATAGCTTTGTTTTCTTTTTAATCGAAGTCTCAATATAAAAATATTGGGGCATTAGATGTCTAGGTAAATCTAAAACATTATGTGAGAGATAGTATTCCAAAAAATCATTGAAATTTTTTAAAACAAGCAAATGACTTAAGGTAGGATGATTATTATTCAGTTTAATGTCATAAAAAAGAGAAGCTAAACGCTCAAGTGGCTCTCTAATTATTGCAACAAAAGTAAAATTTTCTATGTCTAGATGTTGCTTGCGCTTAAAAAATTTAAAAGGAGATCTTGAGAAAGAAAAATCTTTATTATGCAAAAAAGTAGGGTCAAAATTTAAACATTCACTAGCGTAAGCATGGTAAATCTCTGGGGGATATTTTAGAGAACTTGGGTTTAAGAAAGACATTATTGACGTTGAACCTGTTTTAGGTATTGAAATGAAAGCAATTTTAGAATGGGAATCAATAAGCATAATTACATAAGGTTTGTGATTGAGAAAATGATGAGAAAAGTAAGCCCTAATTAAAAGATACCGTCACAAAGAATAGCTATGATTTAACAAGTAGTTATTATAGGCAATTAATTAAAATCTCCTAAATAGAAAACCGAAAAGAAATATAAAAGGTTTATACAGAAAGTGCATTATTAAAAAATAGGTTTTTTTAATAATATTTTTACTATTATAATATTTCCATAAAAATTCAGTGTACCTTCCATGAAATTTATCTCTTCCTCCAGGTAAATTCTGTTTCGCCCATCTAATATTATTTAGGCTCATACTAATTAGAATACATGATTTAGTATGCCATTTGAATGATTCGTTAAAATTTTTAGTAGACCAATCCCATGATGATGTGATATTTAATTTGTCATAACGATTTAAAAACATTGCAATAGGAAAAGTTTCAGTAATAAATTTTTGCACATAAATAAATTTCTTAGGAACTAATTTATTGCGATCTAGTAACAATTTTTTATTGGAAAGCATAGATAAAATTAACTTATCGTCATGAATTCTTCCATCTGAGAATGGCTTGTTGCTTGGAAATAATTTTCTTAAGTCGGTAGTATGGCCAAGGTATAAAAAATCACATGTATGGAAAGGAAAAGTATTAAAGAAAAATAATCTTGAAATCAACTTATAAAACTTAGCGTTTTTTTCTATCTTGGTACCATCCGCAAGAGCCAGAATTGGACCTTTAAGCTGTTTATGAAAATCATTTTGAAGTTTTTTTTGAGTATTATATTTCTTAATAATTTTGTCTGAGGTGATGTATAAATCATCACGCATTACTAATGAAAATTCAGTTTTAACATTTTTTAATCCTTGATTTGTAGAGATCATATGTCTATCTAAATTATGAGTTCGACCTGTAACTGATATTGTAGAAGGTCCAGGATCTTTTGAATAAACAACCTCAATATTGTTAGTTGCAATAAAACATTCTTTTGGAATAATAACTCCGTACCATGTAGAAACAATAATTTTTGGATTATTAAAAAATTTGGTGAGATAAAAAATGATTAAAGGTAGATCTGAAATATAATTTGATTCAGTAACTCCTATCTCACCACTTAATGGTTTTCGCCAGACCCCGCCATGAATAACAAATGTTAAATTTACTGAATTTATTTCCATTTTTTTATTTTACTGCTATTTTCCTAGAAATTTCAATCATAATCCGCTTTATCTGCTCTTCAATTGGAACGCTGTTAGAGTAATAGCATGAAAATAGAAGTAAAAATAAATCTCCATTACCAACTGATGTTGCTATAGATTCTAAATAGTTATCATTTAAAATTGTTTTAAAGCAGGTAAGCTTAATACGGTTATTAACAAAATCTGGGGAATAAAAACTTACGCTTTTTGGCTCATGAGAAATAAATGATATTTTTTGTAAATCTTCAAGCCTACCAAATAAAGGATTTATTTGATTAATGAAATCTTCAACCTCTTCCAATTCGTCATCTGAAAATAAGAAAAAGTTTGTGCGGAAAAGATTATTTTTCAGGAGTTCGTGATACTCTGAACTTTGATCTTGGATAGAGATTGAATTATTAAAATCAGTAAAAACAATTACATTTTTATCGCATAAAGAATCAATTCGCACAGGAAAATCTTCAATATAAGAAAATATAGCTTTACCAGACTTTATTATCTTAGTATTTAAATAGAGGCACCTCATTTTACATTTAGAGACAAATGATTTTCTTTGATTTTTTTTAGTGTTATCGATTATAAAAGCGTGTATGTGTTGATGTTCCTTATTGTAGTGAATTACAATATTGGTAGTATTTTTTATCTGTGACTCAATTTGGTTTTTTTTGTCTTCAGATACAATCAAATGAACTGTTACGTCCATATCTAATGCTAAATCTATAGTATTACAAATTCCACCAAGCCTGCTCTTAAAATTTGCTTTAACAGCTGATGCTCCATTAAGTAAATGATCATTACTTTCAATAATCGTATCAATAAAAGGGGATCCAAAATGGTGAATAATTTCTTGTGCCATTAGTATTTCTGAGCCTCTAGATTTTCTTTTTCTGCTATTTGATCTTCGCTAGGATGATCAAGCTTGCAGTTATCAATAAGAAAATCTACAAGCCATGCAGCTAGATACTCTCCACTTTTTCTTGGTATTATATGATTTACTCTATTTTTAATAGCCTCAGATGAGTTAGAAGGGCACAAAGAAAATCCAGCAACATCAATGGCGCTTAAGTCAAAAAAGTCATCGCCTAGAAACCAGATGTCGCTGAGTGAATATTGATACTCCTTACATATTTTTTCTATAAAAAAAGATTTTTTTATCGGGACGTTATTGGCTCTAGTATAAATAAATTTAATTGATCTATTTTTTGCTAAATCCTTATTTACAGTTTCGTCTCCAGATATCCAGTAGAAATCAATGTTTAGACATTTGAGAATTTTAAAAGCCGTAAAGTCGAGGTCATTAAATCGTTTTCCTATAACAGGCGAACCCTCAGAAGATGAATACATTTTTGATCCATCGGTTAATATTCCATCAACATCAAAAAAAATGCATTTTGGTTTATTTTTAAAAATACTTGTCATTTGCTACACTTCTAGACTTGATGGATATGATTATGGAATCGGTAATAAATCTTGTAAAGTTTTTTTCATACGGCTGAAGTATTATTATATCCGCTTCACTGTATTCAACACCCTTATCGACTAATTTTCCTGAGATTATAATTGTATATTCAGTAACTAGCTTATGATAGTGGCCGTCTCCAACAGTACCTTTAGTAATTTTTTTTACTCCAACTTCAACATCCTTTGTTCTGATTAAGGAAGGTAAAAAATCACCCACAAGCCACCCACCTGTATATTTATTCAACATTAATTTTTCCACTTTTTTTATCATGAATTCACAACTTTAAGAAGGCGGTTTTGATGGCGTCCTCCCATAAAATAAAATTTCTCTAAATAATCCACAACAAAGTCTAAATTTTTATTTATCCATACATTTTCTGGAAAACAAAAGGCATTTGCACAAGTGTGCTCGATAGCTTGTTTAAGGGAATATTTATCGTAAATGAGCGCGGAAATAATCCCGGGTACTTTATTTAATGCGACATTTACTCCCTGTCCAGTAGAACAAAAAGCAAAGATATATGAAGATTCAAGATTAGACGCTGTTGATACTAAATTGACATAATCTGAGTAATCACTATTTGTAAGTATGTTGTCAGAGCCCATATCATTAATAATAAATCTACTATTATTAAGGGCATCTTTAAATTTATTTTTCAAGATCATGCCAGAATGGTCATTAACTATATATATATTTTTTATATTTTTCTTTGGATAAATAAAATTTTTACAAAAACTGTATTCTGATGGGGTGCCAAAAATATATATAGTTTCCACCAATAAAGCTTTTATTGGTATTTTCTTATCAAGAACGAAGGAGTAGAGATCAATCAAAGGTGTCTCCGCTGTTTCACCTTCATGACGTGAGATCAGTAATTTGCAATAATTCTTAACAATCTCCATATTTCCAAAACCGTATATACCAGCATTTGCATATTCTTTTATAATGCCAGAATTAATGAGCTCTGTAACGTAACCATCTTTTACATCAACATAACTATAGTTTAATGAATTGGCTTTGAATATATAAGTTGAAACTGGGTAATCTAGATCAATAATAAAATTATCTGGGGTATCAATGTCAAGCGTATGTACAAATATGTTTACATCAGGGGAAGTAAATTGATGAACTTCGAGTAAAATCTTCAGAAGAGTTTTAACTGGTGATGTTGTATTTTCTCCTTCAATGATTAAGAATTGAACTCCAATACCTTCCATTACTTCTCGAATATGGATAGCAACATCTGGCTGACTGACGTATATAGCGACATTAAAATCTTGTATATTAACAATGGATAAAATAGTTTTTTTAACGCAAGAAATATCTCCATCAACTTTTAGAAGTTGTTTTGGTATATTGATTCCTTTTTCTGTAAATCTCCTTCCAATTCCACCAATTGGAAAAATAAGTAGTGGTTTCATATGGTAGACCTTTATAAATAATCAAAAGGATAGTCGGTACAAACACCAATAAAAGTTTTATCTAAACTAGAATAAGTTATTTTTTTTTCTGGCATGACTAAAATGGCAAGGTTAAAATCCCTAGCTCTCGGGTGGCCCCATATAAAACCCTTAGAAGTCAAAGCGTATTTGTCATCCTCGTGCCAAAAGCAGTGCCAGTTTTTCTTTATACAAAACAATAGTGCCTCATAATTTTTACAATGAATCCAGAGCTTATCCTTATTTTTTTGTATAAAACTTACATTAATTAAGTACTGGGGAGAGGCATGTCCCAAATAAAGATCATTGGTGCACCATAAATCAACCTCAACATCAAACCCTTCAAATATTGCACTTTCAATATACTGGGGGTTATTTTCAGATAATTCATTAGGGCCACTAATATTTCCTCTGTGACTTATTAAAATCATAAAGCTAGGATTCTGTTTGCTAGTGAGTCAATTATAGCCTTGTCATGTGTCGCAAAAACAAGGATATCACTATCTTTTAATTTTTTCGTTAGGTCTTTATTGTATATTTTTAAAAAATTTTTATCAACTCCACCAAGGTATTCGTCCATTAAAATAATGTTATAATCTGAGTATAAAAATAATATCAATGCCATGCGCATCTTTTGTCCTGTTGACCAAGTATACAAAGGTCTTTTTAGCAAAGACAGATTTAGCTCTGTCTTATCCATAATAATGCTTGTAAATTGAGTCAAAGTAAAATTAAGGCTATATTTTATTTTGGTTATTAATAGTAAATCGATCCCTGTAAATTCACCCCTAAAATTTCCATACCCAGACATGATTGAACCAATAGATCCATAAGTATTAATAACCCCCCGCTGAGGCCTTAATGATGTATTTATAAGCCTAAGAAAAGTACTTTTTCCCGCGCCGTTATCTCCAACTACCGCAAGCCTATCTCCTTTAACTATAGAATAACTGAAGTTATTAAATAATTTCTCATTAGGAAAATATCCGAATGTAATGTCATTAATTTCAATCATTTCAATCTTAAGAGAGCAAAGGGCTTTAAGTATCTAGAGAAATAGCTTGATATTACAGCTAAAAGAAACCAAAAGGTATTAGCCAGCAACATAAGATTAAAGTTATAAGCAATATCTGGCTTAATAAATGAAAATTGTATATCTAGTATAGATACAGCAAAAGGATTAATTAAAACGTAAAACCATTTATCTCCTAAATGTATTGTATCCCAAAACACAGGAGTAACTAAAAGCGCCATCCCTAATATTGTTATTAGTAAGTGGCTTATGTCTTCACTAATTGCTGATATATAACACGCTAAATTACAAAATAAACCCAGGGAAATAATAGACATAATAAACAACAAAAAATATAAGGGATTGAAATAGTACTCTGCAAAAATAAAATAAAATAAAATAAAAATGGGTAAGTTTATTAGCAGCCTTAATGAATAATTTAGAATTACAAAAAAAGGAACCTGATATTCATCAGGAGGGTTTGCAATGTAATATTGGCCGTATACAGTGAATTCCTGGCTAGCCCTTATAAAAACTCCAGAGATAAAACGCCAAGCTATGAATGTAAGCGAAATACGGACAATCTCTTCCCCCAATGATGCAGGAAGTAAGTTTGACCAAAGGACAGACAATCCTAAAACGTACAAAATTGTTGTAAATGGTTCCCAAAAAAAACCAAAAATCGATCTGCTGTAAGCTGACTTAAAGTCCATATAAGCCATGATAAATGTTAAATAAATTCTTTTCTTACTCATTTTCCAATAAAAACCCTTAATAAATTAATTAAATACATCAAGTATAAAGGTCTTGTAAGTAAAATACCTTAATTATCTTAACCAATCAGCCCCACCATTTAAATAAAGTTTATAGACTTAAGTCACGTCTAATAACTTTTAAGGCAATCACTAATATCAGCAAACTATTACGAATATAAAACTGAGTTCATAATCCCAAAACTATAAAGTGCGAATAAAAAAGATAAGGCTTTATGATTGATCGATAGATTTGTATTCATCGACCCAATCTTTTATCTCATTTTTTATTATTTCTTCTGAATTTTCACTGATTTTTTCGACCCATCTTATTAGTTCATCCACTTTTTTAATATCAATAACTTTACCATTCGCAATGAAGAGTTTTTTATTGTGAGTGGGCAATAATTTATCGTCCTGCATAAGTAACTCCTCATAAAGCTTCTCCCCTGGACGTAAGCCTGAAAATTCTATTTTTATTTCATCTTTGGAAAAACCAGAAAGTTTAATCATATTTTTGGCAAGATCAATAATCTTAACTGGATCACCCATATCTAAAACAAAAATTTCTCCACCTTTAGCCATAACCCCAGATTCCATTACAAGTTGAGCTGCTTCTGGAAGAGACATAAAATAACGGATAATCTCAGGATGGGTTACTGTTATGGGGCCGCCCTGCTGGATCTGTTTGCGAAACTTTGGTATAACACTTCCACTACTCCCTATAACATTTCCAAACCTTACTATTCCAAAAAGTGTACCAGTTTTTTCCTGAACACCTTGACAAATCATTTCAGACATACGCTTTGTTGCCCCCATAACATTTGTTGGGTTAACTGCCTTATCGCTAGATATAAGAATAAACTTACCAACATTTGTTTTTTTTGCTTCACGCGCTAACACATAAGTACCCTTAACATTGTTGCGAATGCACTCTGCTACATTATTATGTTCCATTAATGGAACATGTTTATATGCTGCAGCATGAAAAATAGTGTTTGGTTTGTACTTCATAAATATTTTTGAAATCAGTGCTTCATTTGTTATATCTGCTGCAACGAACGATAAATTTGACCTTGTTGAATCATTACTTAATTCCTGGTCAAGTTCATATAATCCTTGTTCAGAATTATCTAAACATATCAGATTGTTAGGTTTGTATTTTAGAATCTGTCGGCATAATTCTGAACCTATAGATCCAGCAGCACCACTTACAATTATGTCTTGACCCTCGATAAAATCTACCAAGGTAGCAGTATTTAGATTAATAGAGTCCCTTCCAAGAAGGTCCTCAATCGATATTGGGCGTATTTCAGCAGGCAATACATTTGGAAAAATTATGTCATCAATTACAGGAAAAATAAGTAAGTTAATATCGGCGTCATATGTTGCTATCGCAATCTGTTGCTTTTCCCTAGGGGTAAGATTTTTGTCTGCGACAATTACATGTTGAGCTGAATACTTAGCACATATTTCAGAAACACTAGATATCGAACCAACAACAAGAGTACCATTGATAATGCGATTGCGCAGCGATGGATCATTGTCGACTATGCCTACAACTAACCACTCCTCACCCAAGGACAACTCATTAATTAAACTAAAAGCAATAGATCCAGACCCAATAATAATGACTGGTTTTTTTTTTGTATTATTTGAGCTTATATAAAATTGCTTATTACAAATTAATCGATAAATTAAGCGATTTCCTCCTGTACCAAAAATTAGCAGAAAAGCATAAAGAAAGGGAATTGAATTAGGAGGAGTGAATGATGGCTTTATAACGAATAAAATTAAAAAATAAATAGCTACTATTAAAGCGCTTGCAACTATAATTTTTTTTAAATCTTTTATGCTAGAAGATCGCCACGCACTTCGGTAAATTGATAATTTTATAAAAATAAACCCATGCAGTATTATTATAAATGGTAAGAAATCAATTATGTTTCTACTGTATTCATCTGAAATCTGAAAATCAAATCTTAATAAAAAAGCAAAAAACCATGCGATGATTGAGATGAGAATGTCATGAACAATTATGAGGATTAATTTAATATAACTCGAACGTAACTTCATGCATCTTCCATATTATTTTAAAGTTGAATTAATGTGAAATATCTTTGGGATTAAATAGTTTCAGGAACGTTTTTAATAGAATGACCACATCAAGATATGTCGACTGGTTTTTCAAATATATCTCATCATAATTAACTTTTTCTTTTATTGATATAGAGTCTCTTCCGTTAATCTGCGCCATTCCAGTCAAGCCAGGCTTAAGCCTGTAGATTTGTTTCTTTTCCCTAAGGCTATTAAGTGTCTTTTGTTCAACTAGGGAAGGTCTTGGTCCAACAAAACTCATATCCCCTTTAAATATATTAAATAATTGAGGGATTTCATCAAGACTAGACTTTCTTAGAAAAGATCCAATAGGTGTAAGGAGTTGCTTGTGACTTTTGAGCTTAGAAGTTTCTAGTAGCGGTGCATTTACTTTCAATGACCTGAACTTATACATAAAAAAAGTCTTATTAAATTGCCCTACCCTTAAAGACCGATAAAAAATAGGTGGCCCAGAAAAAATAAATTGAATTAAAATAATTAATAATGCAGGTATGATAATTAAGGGTACCAGTACTAAAACAAGACTAACGTCTAAGAATCGCTTAAAAGTCACTTTTCAGCCCTTATGAATGTAATAATCCTATTTTGTCATAATATCTATTAAAAGCTATGTATATTAAAATAATATCAGCTAAAAATTTACTTCCAAATATTAGAGTAATGAATTTTTATTTTGCGCTCGTGTCCGCTATATTAAATGTCGAGAATTATTCATGCGCCTTCCGGAATATTAAATCCTGGAACAGCAATTAAATGGAGAGTAAACTTAGAGCTAATTTTTAACCTAGCTACAAATTTAATTTATATGAGATCCAAAAATGGTTGATATTATTCATTTTCATCCAAACCTAAAAATGGCGAAAATTTTTGTTAGTCCATTGATTGTGCATGAAAAAAAATTAGGCTACAAATCAAAACTAATAGTCAGACGAGATAAAATTTATCGACAAATATTTGGGGTCTCTTTTTTATTAGAGTTGATTGATTTGGTGTTAGTTTTTAGAAAAGATAAGCCTACAATGATAGTAGCCCACAATTCAACTGCATCCCTTGCCCCTCTCATAATGGGAAGAATTTTCATGACCTCGCGTATCATTTATTTTAATCATGGAATACCCTTTATAGGGCACACAGGCTTAACTAAATTAATACTTTATATAATTGAGAGACTAAATTGCATTCTTGCCAAAGAAATTATTACGGTGAGCATTAATATGAAAGGTATTATAGATAAATATGCCAAAGATAAAGCGCTTATTATTAATAACGGGTCGGCATCCGGCTTTGATTTAAAAAAAATTAATCTACAAAAAACTAAACCTCTTACTAGACGACATTCATTAAAGAAGGATGACTTTCGTATAGTTTATGTTGGTAGGGCAAATATCAGAAAAGGTTACAATTTGACCATAGATTTATGGAAACAACATTATGCTAACAAAGACGGATATAAACTATTTGTTTACGGTACAACAAAAATAAAACCCTCGGATCTAAAAGACATTAAAAATATATATTTTTTAGGATTTCGTAAAAAGATAAATTACTCCGATATGGACTGTTTAATACTCCCATCCATGCATGAAGGATTATCATACACTGCTATTGAGGCGACTGCTCATTATTGCCCCTTAATAGCATCAAACATTCCTGGAATACGGGAAATAATAGGCCATGAGATCAATGGTATTTTAATTGACGATCCTTCTGTAGAGAATTTTTTTTTAGGGATTGAGAAAGTTAAGGAAGGATTTTATGGGAATTTTCCGGATAAGGATTATTGTGATCGTAAGGTCCAAAAATACTCTCGCATTGAATATTTAAAAGAATATAGTGTTTTCCTCAAAAAAAAATAGGTGGTAGTTTTTTAGTGAGTGTCCATAAAATTTTTACTGCTCAATTATTCATTATTTTAATGAGGTCATCTAATGTGTTTTTTGCCTCCCACCCTAATATTTCTTTTGCTTTCATAGGACTAGCGCTGCTCATATGAACGTCTAAAGGCCTAAAAAGAGACTTGTCAACCTTAACAAATTTTCTCCAGTCTAGACTGTACGCCTCAAACGCTTTCTTAACAAACTCTTTTAGGGAGTGGGTTTTACCTGTAGCGATAATAAAATCAGTCGGCTCATCAATCTGCAGCATTTTCCACATTGGTTCAACATAATCTCCAGCATAACCCCAGTCTCTAGAAATATCCAGGTTACCCAGGGTAATTAAATCTAATTCTCCTGTAGCAATTTTTTTTACCCCATGAATAATTTTCTTAGTAACAAATTGCTCAGGGCGTAATGGAGACTCATGATTGAAAAGTAGTCCCGAGCAGGCAAATAGATCATATGCTTGACGATAAATTTCTACTTGCCAAAAGCTTGCAGCCTTGGCAGCAGCATAAGGGCTTCTGGGTCTAAATGGGGTTGTTTCTGTTGCAGGTTCGATGCCGGTATCCCCAAAACATTCTCCTGAGCATGCGTTGTAAAGACGTATTTTTTTATTTGTAAATCGAATGACCTCGAGCAAATTAAGTACGCCGGCAGAAATACTCTCCATTGTTTCAACTGGACGCTTAAAAGATTGATTTACAGAGGTTTGGCCGGCTAGATTATACACTTCATCTGGTTCGAATTTAGATATCACGCTCAACACACTTTCATAATCGTTAAGCACCATTGAAACTAATTTAACTTGAGACCTAATTTTTAATCTTTCAAGGTTAGTGAATTCGTTTGACTCAGCGTCCCTAGATGTTCCAATTACGTTATAACCAAAAGATAATAAAAGTTGAGACAGATATGCACCATCTTGACCAGAAACTCCACAGATTAAAGCTGTTTTACTCATTATTATCAACTAATAAAATGAAGCTTATGGAATTAATCGTTTTAATTAATGATTTCTCTATTAAAAAGATATTCATCGTGATCCTTTGTTTATTATAACTACATTATTATTAAGGGCTTTATGAATTTCTAAAGCCAGAACATAAAAGAGAAATCTTGCGAAGCATTAACTTGCCGCATGATATAGATGAAGCCAGTAAGTAGATTATGCCACGTCCATCAAGAAATAATTTAAATTGATATACTGCTTGCCATGAATAAGCATTGACGGATCCGCGTGCTGAAGAACCTGAATTGCGATACTGTAAATGAGGTACACTGATCGATGCAAACTTTGCGTTAGCTTCTATGGCTAGTCTAGTCCATAGGTCATAATCTTCTGTATGCAACCCGCCCATATAGCCACCAATACTTGTAACGATTTTTTTTCTAAACATTACGGATGGATGGCAAATAGGATTACTAAATACAAGAGCTTTACGGATATCACGATCTGATTCCGGACATCTATTAACGCCAACAACACTCCCGTTATTATCAATCAATTCATAATCAGTCGCAAGAACATCGACGTCATGGAAGCGATTCATATAATTAACCTGGCTTTCAAGTCTGGTATATTTAGATATATCATCAGCATCCATTCTAGCAATAAGCTCTCCCGCACAATGATGAAGGCCTAGAGACAAGCTAAATGTGAGATAGTTAATGTCGGTAATATATATTTTTACCCTTGGTTCAGAGACGTACCATTCTTTTACAGTGCTGGCAATAGAATCTCTATTATCTCCATTAACAACCAGAATCAGTTCAAAATCGGTGAAGGATTGGGTTATACAAGAATCAATGGCTAACCTTAGATTCTCATTACATATATTTGTACAGATAAGCCACGAAACTTTTGGGTTAGCTTTATTTTCTTCAATGAAGGGAGAGGTTTTGTTTTCGGTCAAAGCATCTTTCATAACTACAACCTCCATACAATCTGATAATCATGGGCAATAAGCTTACCAGTAGCAAATTTATTTAGATAATTTAATACTAAAGCTCCCTTGCCGGGAAAAAACCCATAAGTGCTATAAAAATTATTGAAGTGTATAGAATATTCTGGGCAAACTTTCTCCATAGCTTGACCATTCTTTGGTGAATCATCGCGGTAAAAGTGACTTTTATTTGTACATACCCCTAGCAAATTAACCATCCGATTCAACCTAATATCAACGCTAAAAAAGTTCCCACCGAAGCTATTAACATAGGAATCGAAGAGCATGGAGCTATTTGATCCCCATGCAGACGAACCGGTTTCAACAATATTTGCAGGCTTATCTACCAATTGATTTATGGCTTTCGTTAAAGTCTGTTTACATGGATGATTAAAGTCTGTGTAATTTTCAAAATGGTCGCGCAGTGTATCCTCCGTTGACATAAATTTTTTTCGTACACCGTAACTTCGTATACCTCTGTTATTATTTAAAAATATTTCAGCACTTTTAATTAGTGAATGCTTTAAAAGACAGGTTGGTATAAGTGTTGGGTTCATAGAAATTTTTTATTCTTGAGGTTGGTTATTCACATTTATTTTATACCAGGATGGATGAATCAAATCAATCTTACTTGATCGTGGGTTAAGATTCCAAATAGAAGGCGACACAACCATTTTGTTTTTATTTTTGCATAAATATTGTCCCCACCAGCTAAATGTACTATTAGAAATTACAAAATGCCTGCATTGAGACATCAGAACTAATTCCTGTGAAGTCCTAAGAGGGAGACCCATTTCTTTTGCATACTCAGAAATTGAAAAAGCATCTTTAAGGTCTGGAATATTTTTTCTGCACCAATCTATATCATCTGAAAATAATGCTATTCTATAGGAGGGATTATGTTGTTTTAAAAAAAGAATTCCTCTCTGATAATAGTCGGAACTACATATGGCATACCATTTACTCGTCTTTGGGTTATTGAAATAATCACCTCGTCTAACATGAACTGCTATAAAGTTATTTTCTTTAAATATTTTACTAAAAAAAGATATGTCATTCCTTAGACTAGGCTTTAATGTAAAGCTCTTAAGAATCAATGCATTAATCTTCTCAGCGTATTTATCAGATTGAAAGTATCCATCCAGATACTTTAATTTTTTGTTGGCATACAGTTCTGGATGGAAGCCATAGAAATAATTGTTCAATATTTTTTTATTTAAATGCGATAATACCTTTGATATAAAACCTCTTTGAAACCTTAGATGAGCAACTTTTTTAGTATCCTCATGAATAATATTAAGATTGAAGTCCAAAATATCAAGATTTCGGTCAGTGACATTTTTACTATCACCAACACCAAAAGCACTCGTATCTAACATCAACTGCTCTAAACGGTCTGAAGAGATTGAGAGTCCTGCTGCATACTGAAACATTTGATTTCCAAGACCGCCATAAATTCTGACGACTAACACTTAAATGACTTCAAAAAAATTGTAAAAACATGCATGAGCTTCTTCTTAAGTGTGGATTTAAATCTAACCTCAAATATTTTTCTATCCTTATCCGAGTCAATTATTCGTAATGATGGATGAATTAAAGGAAAATTCATATCCTTAATTTTTTTGGCATATGGAATATCGTAGGAAAATTTGGTATGAGTTGCATCTTTACCAAACCCAATATTTTTAACTAAATTAGAATTAGGCGTTATGGAGTACGAATTCATTAACCAAATTGAATAGATCCACTTTGCATCCCAAAAATGTACTTCGTTTCCCTCTAGCTTTCGAATAAAAGAACTCCAATATTTTAACTCTTCCTTATTAAAATTATTTGAGCGGAGCCAATTCGCTATATGCTTAATATATTTTCCATAACTGACCTCGTATTGATAGTTCTGCCAGGCCCTTCTCCAAGTTGCCCATGCCCATGTTAATGGATAACAGGAAAGAAAATAATCAGCATTGCATTGGTGATCACCAGCCAATGGATTAAGCGCAGAAATATTCATAATTTTTTTATTATTTGCATGCTTCTCTAGCATTTCCCCAGAAAATTCATAAAAATTATTATCAATCAAACAGTCATCTTCTAGAATTATCCCACTAGTTTCATGCTTGAATAACCAACTAATAGATTCTGGGACCCAATCATCACAACCTATATTAACAGCTGATTTTAAAAAATACTTATTACAATTCCAGTCAACAATATCATCAATTAAATCATTACATTTTTTTATGTTATTAGAGTCTGATTGGTTACCAACGCGGGGGCCGTCGCATGCAAAGTAAATAACTCCAGGTGAAAAAGACTTAAGTGACAATAATAATGACTTAAGATGCTGGGGCCTATTAAAATAAATAATCAAAATCGGCTGGATTTTTTTTATGGCCATGAGTGTCTGTGAAATAATAATGTTAACTTAGAGACCATAGCCAAAACTTTTTTTGACTAATGTCTTCTTCCCATTATTAATGCGATTAATCAACATTTCTAACTGTTCATGATTCTTGATAATTTCAAATATTTTACTATGGACATGAATATTATAAACATTAAACCTTTTGTTATTATTTTGAATTCTAACCTCACAAACACCAGCACTTAAGTCGACCTCAAAATTAAGATATTTTAAGTGTGCACCACTATTTTCATTAATGAATCCATTAAAACTTGGGAAAAATGTGTTTCTGTGATCAATACCAAAAAGATATTGCCCAAGTGATGCGGCATCGAATATACCCCCAGCAATTTCTGAACTAATATATTTCCATTTCTTATTTTGATGATTATCAAAAGAATTTTCAGTTGGAAGAGAAAAAAATTGTTTTGAGAATTGCAATTGTAAACCTAAAAAAGTCATATCATTTAATCCTACACCCGCATTTTTTAAGTCCACATGAGTAAAACAATCTAAACATAATGAGTTATTGATATATATTAATGATGCAATTCCTCTACTCTCAGAATCTCTTGGGGAAAATAAACCTGAGCCAACTGAGTCCAATCTCCCCGAAAGGTCTGCGATATTGAAAATAATATTATCTAGTTCTGCATGAAATATTTTTTTTAAGCCTGCGAAGCGCATAAAGCTTCGAAGCACAAGAAATCTCTCCAATGTTTTTGTCCAAAACCCATCTCTAAAATTATCATTTTTAACTAGGTCGGTAGGTAGGAAAAATTCATAAAAATCTTCAATGTATAAATGGTTATCTACATCCGAACAATTTTCTACCGCTCTATTTGTTAGTAAGATGGTTTCAACCCCACAAAGTTTTTGGGATAACTTTAGTGCATCTTTTGCCCAAAAGGGCAGTTCCGCTCCAATCCAAACGTAAATCAAAGGAGTATTCATAATGGCTTTACCTTAAATGCACGTAAAAATTTAACTACATACTGGTTAAGAAAAATTTTGATGTATCTAATTACTTGAGGCTTCATATCACTAGCAACTTCAATTATAAAATTTTTCCAACTCAATATTATTGATTGAGAATTCATTCTATTTTCATACGTTACAAGGCTTACCCCAAGGATTGATAGAATTTTCATCTGCAAAGGAGATAAAATACCCTTTAAACTCCAGCTCCTAAAAGAAAATATGGGAGTTTGTCTCAATATTTTAGAATATAAAATATTAGCAACACCAAATAACTCTTGCTCGCTAAATTTTGAACCCACAATAGTTTTATGTGCGGTTAATGTCGAGTCTAATACCATCAGTGGTACCAGCCTTTCGATACACTTTATTTTATTAGTAGAATATCTTTTACTTATTAGCAATCTTAATTGAGCTGCCTCACTCATTGTTGCAGAAAAAAATTGAGTGGTAAATCCTGCTGATGGATATTTAAATTCGTTAAATAGAACTTCAAGAGACATAAAGTAATCATAGTGACACTCGCTAAGCGATCCGTATGGTATTGAATGCTCAGTGTTCAAAAAAAATTGTATTCTTTTCAAAGGAATGCTGTCGGCATCGAACATGACGACCGGGAAACTTTTCTTAATTACTGGTCTTAACTGAAGAGTGAATATAATTTTTAGAGCTTGCTGATAATACCATCCGAGCCTTTCAGTATTAAGTGAATAATTTTTTGATAATATAATTTTTTTATAAATAGCTAAAAAATCCTTGTACGTAATCAATTGATCTTCGCCTAAAATTACCAGGCGTTTATTCTTTGGTAAGTCTTTAGTAAAAAATTTAATGTCGTCATCTTTGCATATTAGGAAGTAAGTTGCTTCTGGATAAAGTCTTAGAATGATTGGTATAGAGATGCGTAATGTTACGATATTCTCTCTAAGGGAGACAGAAAAAATAGTTCGAGGATTCAAATATTTTTTATCTACATTCATAATTTATAACAAATACGTTTTTTTGATTTAGGAAATCTGAACATCAACAACAATCCTTAGTGTTGACATAAACAAATGAGACTCTTTAAACCTTAGAAGGCCACTATTCGGAGTTCCATTTTCTGTAGATATACCCAAATCAAATATCGACCAGCCTTCATACTTAAATTTATCAATCAAACTTACACAAAGGAAATCCATTGCATTCAAATCTCTCCCGATTAAGTTATCGCCCCAAAATTGAGCATAAACAACACTATCCGCTGATTTAAATGTTATTGCCGATGCAAGAGGTTCCGAATTAGAATTTTTCACAATAAAAAAACGTGTATCACAAACAGCATCCATTGATCTAAGGTGGCTGTATGAAATTGACATAGCCCGCGATTTACTTGCCCTATTGTCTTCCACAATTCTGTAAGCAGTTAATTTTTCAGCCTCATCATTCACCTCACTTATTGTTAAGCCATGCCTTGAAGTTTTACGAATAATTTCTTTTATATTTTTTGGATAATTTAATTTATCATGATTGAATAATAGAATATGGCTGTTAATCTCCGGGGTGACTTTAATTGAAAAGTTTCCTACAACTAACGAATTAATAATTTTGGTTGAAGAATTCGAAGCATAAAATGGTGCCGGCAACGATAAGAGAAGATTTTTGATGCCAATACTACCAAGATAAGCAGTTAAATCTAGAATAAATTCGTTAATTGTAGTCCAATCCGTTCGATTATCCTTACTTAAAATTCCACCAAAGGGAGCAGCATAAGGGTTCCTAGCTTTCTCCCCATGAATCCCCAAGAAAATCCCAAGATTTGACTTCAAATTAACTAAATATATACAATTCTTATTATTATCTAGGTGAATATCAAGATGCTCTTTGCTTAAAAATACATTTGACGTTTGCTGAAAGTTTGTGAAAAATTCATCCTTATTTAATGAGGTTATTGTCATGACATTCTATAGGTTAATTTTTTGTGGTCCGACTAATAAACGTAGATTTTTTAATTTTTTATTTCTATTATCTAAAAGATTTACTAATCGACAGAATTCATCCCGATACTTTTGTACAGGGTTTCCAAGAAAATATTTAAGCCAGTATTCAAAGCCCAGCGCATAGATATAAACACTGTCGGGACTAAAGGCTTTGATCATTTCATAGATTTCTTGGTGTCCTGCTCCTTTGGTTGTTCTGGTATTGGCTTTTTCCTTGCTGACAGGCCTAGAAAAATGAGGGTACGCCCTATTCAAAGGACTTCCCTCGCAAGCTATACCTATAAAAATCATATCAATTACACCAAATTTACTCCGGACAAATTTATACAGATTGCTATCAAGAGACCTGCAATCCGCACCAAACCATAAGTTTTTACCTGATACTGAAATAAGCCAAGTAGCTTTTGAGCTAATAAGATCTGAATGTTCGCCCTGGAATGGTAAAGAAGTTAGTGAAAAATCTGGTCTAAATTGCATTAACTCAAATGAGTCCATTTCAATAAGACGTCCTGGAAAATAGGGCTCCAAGGTATGTCTTATACTAAAATCACAATCCATTCCAGATGCTTTGGGTATAAGTATTTTTCCAATTCTATTGCTTAATGTGAGCAAGGTTGGTAAATCTATATGATCATAATGTGCATGTGTTATTAAAACATAATCAATTTTTTTTGGTACATAATCATAAAAACTTGCTGGGTTTTCTTCATCAAAAAAATTCAATAGAGGGTCGACTATGATTGAAATATCCCCTCTTGTAATTACGATTGTCGCATGATTAATATAGAATATTTCAAGACTATTATTAAAAGTATTGCTATCAGGTTTATCAATAGACTCTTCAGTCAATAATTCCAGCATTTTTCGATCCAGGTCCGAAGACATTTTTTCATAGGCTAGATTAAAATCTGATGGAGTTAAAATAAGATCTGCTAATGTGGTGCATGATAAATTATCCAGCGGTCTTTTAATTTCAAACTTAGTAGGGGTATCTCCCCACCAATAATGCCAATTAGGACTTTCTTTGGCATCATTTACGACAATTGAGTGAAGGTTTTTACTTGAATTGTTCTCATAAACTAAGTTATTTAATTTGTACGATGGCTTGTTAAGCCCAGTATAAAAAAGCTCTATTGCTCCTCTAAGTTTAATTGGAATTTTTTTATATAGGATGTCTAAGCAATAGCCATTTTGCAGAGCCAGTTCATTCAAAAATATATCCCAATCAACGTTAAGCGCTTTATGTTTTTCATACGCAGTTTTAAATTGATTACTTTGTCTTAAATACCATGAATTAAATGCGTCAGTATTTTTTGATATATACGGTAAATCTTTTAGAAATAGTCTTGCTGAAGAGAAGACTGGGTGAAGATGGTCTATTTGCATTGAAAATCCTGAAAATAGGGGTTGAATTCTCAAATTACTTTTTAATTTAACTAGCTTAGTTTTTGACATATTATTTTATAAAAAATAGTTTCTGAAAAAAAATTGGATCTTTTTTGTAGCATCAACAAACAAGGTTTTAATGGTCTTCAGATACTGTCTTCTATCAACTCCATCTATTAATATTCCAACTGGAAGAAGCATGAGGCACTTAAGGAGCCCAAAAAGAGTTTTTGAAAAATAAATCGAGTCAATGGCCATAATAAAATATATATATACCTTATCGGATAAATTTAAATTTACACTAAATCTCTTCTTGATCAACATTAGCGCTCTATATCTACTCTCCTGAGGAGATAATAAATGTGAAATTGAGGTCGCTCCCACCCCAACTCTATGATATGTAGTTGCTGCTTCAATTGGTATAAATAACTTACATGCCTTAACATTATCAAGATAATGAGGTAAATCAGCATAAAGACCTACATCTCTCATAGCATTTTTAGGAAACCTAGCCCAATTACGATAAAGAGAAATGCTTATTCCTACATGCATGCTATAAAGCTTACCTCTTAATGCTAATTGAAACGGTGTTGATTTGTTTGATGCATTATAAATTGTGTTCTTTAAATTTTGAATCGACCCATCAATAAACAGATTAGCAACATTAGGAAGAGTCATAAAGCTATCGTAGTTAGGGTTAATTTTTGCCTTATTTAAACCAATATCAATCTCGGATAATAAAGATTTATCATAATAATCATCACCGCCAAGAAAGGAAATGATATTACCTCTGACTGAGCGATCATATATTTTATTAAGGTTCTCAAAAATACCTAAATTTCTCAAATTTTGAGTGGCTTCTATGATAAGAGGGTATTGCTCTTGATATTTTTTTATTATATTGAATGTTGAATCTGTTGAACAATCATCAACAATAATTATCTGATCTGCAATTCGAGATCCCAAGAGGATAGAATCAAGAGCTTTGCTTATATAATCCTCATGATTATATGAAACAACTATGACTGTATGAATTATTTTAGCCAAAACTCTTACCAGGTTCAAATAAATTAATAAGATCTATAATTTTATCTACATTAGTCATTGTGAGGTGCGGTCCTATCGGGAGGCTTAGAACTTTCTCGCTCGCTGCCGATGAAACAGCATAAGCAGACTTATTGAGGGAAAGGTCTGCGTAGCAGGGCTGCGAATACGGTGGAACTGGGTAATGCAACCCCGTCTCCACTCCATTTGTTAATAAATATTGAGCCAATTCGTTGCGATGTAGAGTTTGAACGACATAAAGATGCCAGTTAGTGTATTTTGAGCTGCTGGATTGTAGTAAAGAACTTAAATGTTTATTTTTAATTCTGTCATAAGCCCTAGCTTGTTTAACTCTTTTATTATTCCAGACATCTAGATATTTTAGTTTTTCACACAATATAGACGCTTGTATAGGGTCCATTCTATTGTTCAACCCTTTTGTTAGATGTTCGTATTTATTTTTAGAGCCATAATTCCTAAGTAGATTTATATCATTAGCAAACGAATGGCAATTTGTTGTAACAGCACCTGCATCACCAACAGCTCCAAGATTTTTTCCGGGGTAGAAACTCCATGCCATCGCACTTTTTTTAATATCCTTCTTGTTAATATCTTTTATATAGTCAGCACCAGATGACTGTGCAGCATCGAAAAGGAGAAATAAATTACTTTCATTGCAGATATCAATAATTTCATCTAAGTCACTACAAACTTTACCAAAAATAAAAACAGGGATTATGGCTTTTGTCTTCTTTGTAATTGCTCTTTTTATCAATTGAGCATTGATAGATAAATCAGTTGGATGAACGTCAACAGGAACAATTTTTGCCCCAATTGAAGATACCGCCAGCCAAGTTGCAATAAATGTAAATGCCGGCACTATGACCTCGTCGCCAGATTTAATGCCAGCAGCTACTAAAGAGAGTCTTAGGGCATCCTGTCCATTACTAACGCCATGGCAATAAGTAGATTTAGTATAAGTAGAAAATTGTGATTCAAAATTTTCCACTTCCTCTCCTCCAATATAAACACCAGAGCTTAATACTCTTTCAATAGCAGAACTAAGATCATTAACCTGTCTAGTCTGCCATAGTAAATCTAAAAATTTAATCATATTGAATATTCATTCAAAAAAACAGAATAGTCATCTATGTAATCATCTGGATCAAAATCTTCCGAGGCAAGAACCATTAAAATGCAATCACTTGAAAAATTCTTAAGAACTCTCCATGTAGGGCCGTATATATATAATCCATTGTCAGGGCTACTTAGGATAAAAGACTTAGAACTACTATTATCAGAAAGATCTACAGTAACAGATCCGCACAAGGGTATTAGGAGCTGTTGCAATTTTCGATGCGCGTGATGACCTCGTTCCTTATTTTTTGGAACTCCTTTAATAAGATAAACTCTTTTAACACCAAAGCTTAGGTTAAGGCCGTCCTGAAAGATCATGATATAGCCACGGTCATCCGAGTACTTTTCAAGTTTGATTAAAGATGCTTTCACCACAATTATTTTTTGTTTCTCTTTATTAGCATCCAGATCTCTGATCCAATCCCCGGAACAATGTCGTCTGAATTAAAAAGTGCTTTCGTAAGCTGCTCTGATTCACGATTTAAATCAGTAAAAACAGTAGCCATCTGAGCATGAGTAAATGGCTTAAGGCCAATAGTTCCTGAGCTTTCAACAGTAAAGCCAGACGAAACAACCAAATCTGTTAAATCGTCTACAGTAAATACACGCATGGTGTTGAAAAATGTCCCCCTGCTAGATATCTCAGTTTGATCTTTAATTATCCCAGCCTGAAAAGCTATCAATCTATGCAAAGATTTTGCATTAGGTACATTGATGTAAATATGTTCATCCCCTTTCACCAGAGACTTTAGATGGTCCATAAATATTTTTGGATTATCAACTTCGTGCAAAATACTGCTTAATACTATAAAATCTACTTTTGGGCCTAGGTCCTGACATTCCTCAAAGGATTTATTTATAATTGAAATATTTTGGGAATTGTTGCGGTCTTGACCGTTCAAATACGAGTTTGCAATATCACAAAAATCCCTACTCCTCTCAATAATTGTAACCTTTTCAAAGTTCTCATACCAACAAAAAATGGGATCAGTTCCACACCCAATCTCAACAATTCTTTTTGAACATAAATTGGTAAGAATATCTATTAGGTGCTGTCGACGATAGTTAACAAGATTTTTTTCAAACCCACCGCTATCTATATCTTTTTTATATCTTGATGCGTAGCTCAATTAACAACCCTAAAATGTCTAATATATATCTAATTATACCTATGCCTCGATAAAATAAATTAATAATAAAACATATCAAATATATAGTGCTCAAAAATGCATGTGAAATTACTCAAATAAAACGTTTCTGCCTCTGGTGTCTTAGAAGAACTTAGCTTGTTTTAACCGATGAAAATAGGTATCTCCTAGACAAAAATTTATCTGTCGCAAGTTGTAGATACCTAGTGGCTCCTCAAGCAACTCAAAATAGTGCTGATCGGCTTCTTCATCATGACAGTAGCACCAGTCCCTCTGTAAATTTCCCTTGAGAAAACGAGCATTCGCTGTACGTCCATCAGTTACTATAAGGGTCCCTGGTGTTAAAAAATGCTCAAAAACTAAAATATCTGCAGCCATTGGCATTCTATCTTTATGATTTGTCGTTATTCCTCTTATATCCCCGTTAGGAGAAAATTGATCAGGCCCATCTAAATATATTAAGTCGGGGCAAACATTAGGTAACGGATCGTAATAAGTGCAGGCTCGTCCATTAAAACTTCCCATTACAAGATTTGATTTATGGTAGAAAACTCTATCAAGGTCATGTTTATTTTTTACCTCATTAATCCATTTCTCATAATTGTCTATAGAGTGGCATTCGTATCGATTATTTCTACGAAGATTTTCGGCAACGAACTCCTCATCGTTAATTTTATTTTTTATTAAAGCATTATTAAAGATAATGGTTGATTTCCCCAAACCAAATTCTAGAATGGTTGTAACGTGACGACTTAAAACAAGCCAATGAAGCTTGCTTAGGTCATCCAGTTCGGGAGCAAATGCCTCAGAAAGACTTGGGTTAACACTTTCAGACGGATTCTTAAGCTTTTTCTTTGTTAGATCCCCGTACTCATTGAGGTTTACACCAGCAAGCTCAGCAATATTATTTGCTAAGATGTAGTCTGCGGGATTAAATCCCTTGAATAATATATTTTTGAGGTCATTGTTCTCCCAAATCATTTCTTTTTCCTTTGTTCAAAAAGCGAGCCCTATAGCATCCAAATCCTAAAAGATTTATTAGGGATGTAATTCAATAAAAATATCAATTAAATGTTTAGAAGAGAAATTGACAAGATTAATGTCAAAAACTTTGCTTTATAAATCATTTTTTATACTTTGCAGCGTAGCACAGGAGAACACTTCTTAACCATTAATCGATGTGTTTTTTATTATATCCCAACCTCTTGTCGAGGTATTTACATAATCTATCAACCATCAAATCATGTTTTACTGCATCTTCCTTGCTAAGCTTAAATTTACTGACATATGAGCTGTAAATTGTATAGGCAATTTTTGGATCATAACTGACGCTATGTGTTAAGCAACATTGAATATACTTACCTATATCCAAATTTTCATTACTCTCATAAGGGTATATTAATCCCCTAATTTCCTTAACGTCCTTAATAGAATTAATGCATGAAAATTCTGGGTAACCAATGCGGTATGCTGGCTTACCAAAAATTCGTGCTTCCAAGAGTGCTGTACCACCAATACAAATAACTCCTTGGGAATTTTTTATAATACCAAGACTAGGTGTATTTGGATTAACGACAACCACCCGATTTAGCTTCAATAGCTCTTTGAAGAATTTGTTACTCTTAGAAAATCCACCAGTTATCATTCGCATTTTAGGAGGAAGCTTTACAACCAATAGATGGGATACAGGCAATTTAAGCATTATATTTTTGATTAATTCTAGCTCATCCAAGTTATCATTATGTAAAACTAAATGATTTTCAGGCATTGTATGCAAGCTGTAATATAAATACTTTTTACCTACATAAAGCTCAGAATTTAAGAGCTTATTTCTATCATAAAATTTCTTACGTAAAAAATTTTCGGTGATGTATGTTCTTGATGTCTTAAAAGAAGGGAAAAATAATTTAAGAACTTTATGGTTTGGGTTCCTTTTTTTAACTTTTAGAACTAAAAAATGCTTTATAACCCAAATATAGTAATTAATAAGAGTTTTTAAATCTGACTGTTTAGATAGCTTTATCGTTTCATTGTGGGATGAGTAAATCTGCTCACCAACATCTAATTTTGAACGAATTTTTTTTAAGGCTAATGATGCATCGCTATCAGAGACTTCATTCATCCATTGTGTCATCTCACTTGTTGGTCCAATGGTGTAGGAATCAAATAGCATCCATTTGTCTGCAATCCTTGTGCTTGCAAGGCAAAAAGATTTGCTTTTATGAAATGTTGAAATTAAATGAATTAATAGTGGCTTAAGACCTGTGTCAGTTAAGGAAATAAAATCATAACCTTTTAAGTTATTTATAACAGATTCGACTTCCTGGACACACTCTTCTACAAACTTCATTCTTAGGTTAAAATCTTTTGGAAATGGGTGTATGTAGTGATCATAATAATCATTAGTTATTGCGTAATCACATCTTGCTAGTCGCTGAATCCCGATATCTTTTAAATATTTTTTTTCAAATGCATAAAGCTTATCCCAGTTAACGCCTTCTTTAAGGTTCTTTCCATCCCAATTTTCTACTAACCTAATTTCGGCAGAATCTAAAAGAGTAAAATTATTTTCAAAACCAAATAGCTTAAAGGATTTTTTTATCTCTGACCTCTCTATCGAAAAGCAATTAAGACGATCAGCAACGATAAAATGAACCTTGAATCCTTTATTCTTATAATAAGCTCCAATTTTTAATTGTGTTGCAAGATTTTGTTCCGAAACAATTAAGCATATTTTTTTCATTTAAATTCCAAAGCTGTGATGAGGAGCAACTTTAAGTTAAGTTAAGTTAAAAGAATCTTTTCATTGATAACTATGCATATTTTACACATAACTGAATCCAAACTACTTAGCTATTCCAGTGAAGATTAAATTATAAATTCTTATAATTAGAATCCTATCTTCTCAAGAAATTCAAGTCCAGACCAAAAACCTTCACCGGAGTTCTTATGCCCCTGCCAGACCTCAGGAATGAACGGTACATTTGGAGCATATTGATTTAACAGTTCGCGCAATATGGAGAAGTCGATATCACCACTACCGGTGCTAACACCCTCACCATCAACACCCTTAGCATCAGAAATATGAAGATGTATTGTATAAGGCAGAACCTTCCTCAGAAAATCATAAAAGTCCCATTTATAGTAGTTGCATGCCATCATTGAATGGGAAATATCTAAACATATTTTATGGTTAGTTTTTTCACAAAAAATAACAATCTCATCCGGATCAACGAAAAGATTATGATGGCTCTGCCCACCAAAATGCCATGGAAATGGTGGCATTGTTTGAATGGCCAGGCGAACTGAACTTAAGTCAATTTGATTAAGCGCATCAGCAGTTCTCTCATACATTAAGGCGCGAGAATCTTTTGGCAAGAAAGACTCGCGGGTCCAACCCCCAGCATTAAGAATTAAAACTGGCTTGAGAGTTTTTGGGAAAAATTGGGTTAACTTTTTAGACATAACTATTGTGCGTTTTAGCTCAGCTATAGAGTGATCGCGGTATTTAACGTCATCTGCCGCAAGATCGAGGATATGATCGTTAGCAAAAAGTTCAGGGCAATGCACAGCATATTCAATTGGTAAAGATGCAGAAAAATAGTCACTTAATTTTAAATCCAAGTCATGATAGCTTAAATGAAATTCAATAAAATCCAGTCTCATGCCATCTATCAATTCTTTATAGTCATGATATCGAGCAGGTATTCCATAAGGTCTAGAAAAGGAATAATAATTTTTCTTTTTATAAGCAGATGAAATGTCCACCTCAAAAAAGAAATCCCCTTTTTTAAAATCATGCATTGCAGCCATGCCAACTAGTTCATCAGTACGATTGGGTTGTAGGCCCTGACCAGGACTCTTCACAATAATCATATCTCTTTGAATAATATCTCCCTTAGCAAGATCACAATTAATCACCAAGCTCTTTGCTAAGTTTTCACGGTTAATTAACTCGCCCTGTGTTACTTCACGCTCTCCAAACTTACCCATCGCATCTTCTATGTCACGTATTTGCTTAACCATCTCAGCAAATTCTTCTGGTAGAAGACTCACCTTATGATCATTGCCCTGCATATTTCTATCAAGCGTTATGTGCTTTTCAATGATACAAGCACCTAATGAAACCGCTGCGACCGGCACATGAAATCCTCGCTCATGCCCTGAGTAACCTATTACAGTTCCTGCCAATTCCTTTAGCCGAGAAAAGTAATTAAGATTTACATCCTTAAAAGGTGTTGGGTAAGTTGAATTGCAGTGAAGTAGTGCAAAAGGAGTACCAAGTCGACGTAACAACTCAACTGAACTTTTAATTTCAGTCTCAGTACTCATTCCGGTGGAGCAGATAATAGGCTTTCCTATTTTTCCTAATGCATCTAATAATTCGAAATTGGTTAAGTCAGCTGAGGCAACCTTAAAGCCAACTAAACCATAATCATCAAGAACTTTTAGGCTAGCCAAATCCCAAGGGGTGCACAAAGGTAAAATTCCATGATTCGAAGAGTAATCAAAAAGATGGCATAACTCATCATTACTCAGCTGAAACTTATTAAGCAAGTCCAGAGTGTATTGGGACCCAAGGTCATAACCTGCTTCAGCATTTTTACCCTGATTGGTGTACAGAGTTGTTAAGTCACGCATCTGAAATTTAACACAATCAGCTTTAGCCTCAACAGCAAGATCAACCAACCTCTTTGCTAAGTCGATATCACCATTATGGTTATTCCCTATTTCAGCAATAACAAATGTTGAGCTTTGATCAGTAATGAGAAAGTCTCCAATTTGAAGGCCTGGTTCCGACTTACGCGCCAAAGCAACAAATCGACCCTGCTCATCTAGGAGAGGAATAATATCGAGCTTATGATTAAAAGATTGAGAAATAATGTTGTGTGTTTCTGAAACTGAACGAGCAATGAAATTTAAGTTCATCACCTCATCAACTGAAATATGAAGATCGCGGTCCGAGGTCTTTGTAACCCAGCGCCTTACATCACCATCGCTGACAGAACCTATCAGCACACCATTGTCTTGAACAACAAAGACTATTCTCGATTGATTATCATTAATTCGTTTCAAAGCATCAAGAACAGTGACCCCAGAAAAAACAAAATAATCTTTAATTTTTTTTTCAATTCGCATAAAAAAATTCCGCCATAAAAGAGGGTTTACATAGTAAGGCTATAAAAGCCAGAAAGTATAGACTAAGGACTAATTTTATAGTCGGCCTAAAAGAAGCCTCTCTATAGGATCCCAATCACTGGGCTCATCAATCTCGAGAGCAGATTTCTCATCCATCTCATAAATTCCGATATTACCACCGAGACGCGACTGATAGCGTTCCAGAATATTTCTTTTTGTAACATAAAAAGCGCCATTCTCCATAAATGTACCTGTAAAATTTTGTCGCCGTGGCCGACACAGCGGGTCATAATTCATTGGCTTAAAATCATCACTCCAAAAAAAACGTTTAGTACGAACAGCACTTAACATTGAATCAAGATTATTGTCGTTAAATATAGTAATAGCTTCATCAAGATTCTTAGCTGTAAGTAAAGGGGATGTCGCCTGAATAGTTACGAGCAAATCAAATGTGACCCGGGACATAACATGAAGCATAACTGATTCTGTTGATGCTTCGTCAGTCGCCAAATCCGGTGGTCGATAAATAATCTCTATACCAAGCCCCAAGCCCTCAACTATCTCCGCTACTTCATGACAGTCTGTCGACACAAAAATAGTATCTATTTTTAATGAATTTTTCGCCGCATCTAGAACCCAGGCTGCCAACGGCTTGCCGGCAATAGATCTGATATTTTTTTTAGGAATACTTTTAGACCCACCTCGTAGTGGTATAAGTGCAACTATAGTCATAAACAAAGCTCCGCTATTTATTACCTTTGACAAGTTTAATAGTTCCATTATGAAACTTATAGATAAAATCACAAGAATTTAGTGTTGACAGCCTATGAGCAACCATAATAATGGTTACGCTTTTATCCATTGAATAGATCGAATCCATTACATTTTTTTCGGTCTCATTGTCTAGAGAGCTTGTAGCCTCATCAAAAATAATAACGGCTGATTTCTTATAAAGAGCTCTTGCTATACCAAGACGCTGTCTTTGTCCTCCGGAAAGCCTTACACCTCTCTCTCCAATTTCTGTGCTATAACTTTTTTCCATACGCTCAATAGTTTCAGAAATTTTAGCGATCTGTGCGCACATAATGACGCGCTCATCATCTATGTCCGGTGCGTTTATCCCAAATGCAATATTTTCCCTAATGGACGCATCTGATAAAAAAATAGATTGAGGCACATGAGAAATCATAGCCTGCCAAGTTTGATAATTATTTTTACTTATCGGCATTCCATCTAAAAAAAGGGCGCCATCTTGAGGTTTGAGAAGTGCCATTAAAACATCTAGTGCTGTACTTTTTCCACACCCAGTTTTACCAATTACCCCGATTCGGCTACCTTTTTTTATATTAAGATTAAACTTATTCAATACCCATGGAGTAGTTTCAGAAAATCTAAAGCTAATATTTCTTAACTCAATATTATGCAAAAAGCAGATACCATTGAGATCTTTGGTATCATTTTTCTGTAATAAAATATTTGGAGCAAAGTCAAATCTTTGTACGGCCTCAGCAATACTAGATTTATTTCCCAATATACTAGCAAATGCAGAATATATTTGTTGTAACAATGGAAGCAGTCTTTGCGCACCAAGTGCGAGAACTCCAAAAATAGGAATAAGATCCATCATGTTTGCACCATCATTAACCATTAAAAAAGCAAGAACTGCAATTATTATCATTCCAAATGTTTCAAGAATAAATCGTGGAATACCACTTACTATCTGCATGTGTGCATTTGCACTTTGGATCTTAAATGTTGATTTCTGGAAGATTCTAATGAAATAATTATGCGAACTATCTAAAATAATATCTCGTATACCTCCGAGCCCTTCGCTTACGATCTTTAATGATTTAACTCTCTCTCTTGAAGAGATTTCGCTATTTGTAATCAATGTTTTTCTAAACATCTTAATTAATAAGAAATAGATGCTTACAAAAGTCATTGCAGTGACTAACGTTACAAAATAATTCACATACAGCAACGTAAAAAATATTGACAATGCAATCATAGAGGAGCTAATTATGATCAATGTCGGCTGAAGTAAATATGGAATTAACTCTTGAGCTTTTGCAACAGCCACAATCATTTCACTTTGATTTGATGATGTATGTTCTTGGTAACTCCTTGAGAGTATTGAAGAGAAAACCTTCACTCCAAACTCCACTCCTAAAGAATGAGATATCTTTGTTTGACAAACAATTAGCAAAACTCTAAGCAGTCCAGCTACAAATACAGCCGAAGAAAATATTATTGTTATAAAAAGTTGCTTAGAAACTGTATCTAATGAGTGCCAGTCGATCGGGACTACTTGGAACAACAAACCAACTCCGTTTAATTTGTCGGGGGAAATTAATATTCCGATAAAAGGGATAACAGCGCCAATACTTACAACCTCAAAAACAGATGTCAGTAACATCAAGAATAACAGTGCTATTAAATAGAGCCGTCTAGTTTTAGGAATATATTTCCATATTTTTCTATAAACGCTAAAAAGACTGTAATTCATGTGATTATTATCAGGCATTTAGGTGGTCTAGATATGCTTTTCATTACCCACGGCTTGGAAGTAGCCGCTCTTTTTCAAAAGTACATCTTGCTTTGCTAGAATCAAGTCATTGTTGGTCATCTGTTTGCACATTTCATGTGCAGTTATTTCTGGAACCCACCCAAGCTTCTCATTAGCTTTTTTTGGATCCCCCAATAAAGTATCTACTTCAGTCGGCCGGAAATAATGTGGGTCAATCTGCATAACTACATCCCCAATTTTAATTGCCGGAGCTTCATCTCCTTTAATATGTGCAATAACTGCCTTCTCATCCACCCCTTCACCTTCAAAGCGTAATGTCATACCAAGCTCAGCAGCTGACCATTCAATAAACTGACGCACCGTATATTGGACTCCTGTTGCGATCACAAAATCTTCAGGTTGATCCTGCTGAAGCATCATCCACTGCATACGAACATAGTCTTTTGCATGACCCCAATCACGAAGTGAATCAATATTGCCCATATATAAACATTTTTCCAGGCCTTGAGCGATATTAGCAAGACCTCGAGTAATTTTTCGTGTCACAAACGTCTCGCCACGGCGTGGACTTTCATGGTTAAACAAAATTCCATTACAGGCATAAATCCCATAAGCTTCACGATAATTTACAGTGATCCAATGCGCATACATTTTTGCTACAGCATAGGGACTTCGAGGGTAAAAGGGTGTCGTTTCTTTTTGCGGTGTCTCTTGCACTAAGCCATAAAGCTCTGAGGTCGATGCTTGATAGAATCGTGTTTTCTTTTCTAAGCCAAGAATGCGAATTGCCTCAAGAATTCTTAATGTTCCAATTGCATCAACATCAGCTGTATATTCGGGGCTTTCAAAGCTAACAGCCACATGACTTTGAGCACCAAGATTGTAGATTTCATCAGGTTGTGTTTCTTTAATAATTCTCATCAAATTACTAGTATCCGTTAGATCGCCATAATGTAATTTAAAATTTGCATTCTTAATATGTGGATCCTGGTAGATATGGTCTACACGTTGTGTGTTAAATGAGCTAGCGCGACGCTTGATTCCATGGACGATATAAGATTTTTCTAATAAAAATTCTGCTAAATAAGATCCATCTTGGCCAGTAATTCCGCTAATCAACGCTATTTTTTTTGTCATATCTCTTACTCCTATTTCATTCTTAAACTATCAGCATGCGTCATAAAGTCTACGTAAGTTTTTTTGAGTCCATTTTTTAGATCAACCTGCGGTTTCCATCCTAATGAATTGAGTTTTTTACTATCCATTAACTTACGAAGCGTTCCGTCAGGCTTGCTGTTATCGAATTTAATTTCGCCAGAATATCCCACAACCATACTTACTAAATATGATAGGTCGGCGATGGTAATGTCGTCACCATAACCTACATTAATATGACTTTGCATTGAAGAAGTATATTTCTCATAAACAACCTTGTCTAGATTCATTACATAAACACTAGCGGTCGCCATATCGTCAACGTACATAAATTCTCGCCTAGGTGTTCCGGTTCCCCAAATAATCACATCCGGTTTATTTAAAACCTTAGCTTCATGGAATCTTCTAATGAGCGCCGGAATGACGTGCGAGTTTTCTGGATGGTAGTTGTCGCCCGGACCGTATAAGTTAGTTGGCATCACACTCCGAAAGTCCACACCGTACTGCCTGTTGTAACTTTCACAGAGCTTAATTCCCGCAATCTTAGCAATCGCGTAAGGCTCATTAGTTGGCTCTAAAGTCGCAGTTAATAAAGCATCTTCACGCATAGGCTGTTCAATTAGTTTAGGATAGATGCAGCTTGAGCCTAGAAAAAGAAGATTTTTCACACCAGAGCTCCAGGCAGCATTAATAACATTTGCCTCCATCATTAAGTTCTGATAGATAAAATCAGCAGGGTATGTAATATTAGCATGGATGCCACCTACTTTAGCAGCTGCCAAATAAACCTGGTCCGGACGCTCTTTTTCAAAGAAACGATTAACATCTTCTTGGTTTGTCAGATCTAATTCAGTATGTGTGCGGACAATGATATTATCAAAGTCACTACCCTGAAGCTTTCTTACAATCGCTGAGCCCACCATACCTCGATGACCTGCCACATATATTTTAGGCATTTTATTCATACTTAATTTCGACCATATCCATCATCAATACGAATAATATCGTCTTCACCAAGATAACTACCAGACTGGACCTCTATAATTTCCAGCATGTCAGTCGACGGATTTGATAGTCGATGTTTTTCGCCTAACGGAATGAATGTAGATTCATTTTCTTTCAAGATCATGACCTGGTCTCCACACACCACCTCAGCAGTTCCTTTAACAACTACCCAATGCTCTGCCCTTTTTGCATGTTTCTGGAGGCTTAAACTTGCACCAGGGTTAACTTGAATACGCTTCACCTTAAATCGATCACCCATATCTATGGTGTCATACCAACCCCACGGGCGAGAGACCTTACGATGAAGCACATGCTCTTTCCTCTTTTGATTGGCTAGTTGACTAACAATACTCTTAATATGCTGACTTTGACGACGGTCTGACACCAAGACAGCATCAGCGGTCTCAACAATTACCAAGTTATTTACACCTACAGCACTAACAAGGCGATGGCTTGAATAGATTATATTTTTGCTTGAGTTTTCCAATAGCGTATCACCATGAATAAGATTATTGCTGTTGTCCTTCTCCCCTGCTTGCCAAACCGCATCCCAGGAACCTAAATCACTCCAACCAGCGTCAAGTAAAATCATCTTAATTTCGAACGCTGAACCCGGACACTTTTCTATCACCGCGTAATCCACAGACTCACTTGGAATCATTTTAAAAAGTGCTTCGTCGGGTCTATAAAATAGCTGGTCAATTGTTGAATGCTCAACCGCTTTTTGTGTCGCATTAAGAATATCAGCTCTATATGTTTTAAGGGCATCCAACCAAACGCTCGCACGCACCACAAACATACCAGCATTCCAGCTATATTCCCCGGCGGCTAGATAAGCTTTCGCTGTTTTTAAATCCGGTTTTTCTTCAAATCCGGCAACGTCCACCTCGCCGTGCTTACCTAATAAACCTTTTTGTCTAATATAACCAAACCCAATTTCGGGGCCAGTCGGCTTAACACCCAAGATCACAATCGCACCAGAGGCGGCTACCTGAATGCTTCTTTGTATCGCGTTGTTAAATATTTCCGGGCGCAGAATTGTCTGATCTGCTGGGATCACTACCAAGACAGGGTCATCACCATTCTTGATGGCCTCCAAGGCCGCCAAGGTTAAAGCTGGCGCCGTATTTCTTCCCTCGGGCTCGAGTAGGATTCTTGCGCTCACGTCAGGCATCTCACGCAACTGATCAAGCACAAGGAATCGATGCTCCTCACCAGTTATAATAAGCGTATCTCCAAGAGAGACATCCACAGAAGAGAGGTTACCTCCTCGCTCAACAGCCTGCTGAAACAAACTATTCTTTCCAGACAACACGAGGAACTGTTTTGGGAAGCCGGCACGTGATAAAGGCCAGAGTCTAGTCCCAGAACCACCACATAAAATTACAGGGGTTACTTGCAAATGGTTCATTTAAGTGACTCCTGCCACTTCCATGCACTGGCGCACATAGACTTTAGATCTCGAGTAGCCTTCCACTTAAGAAGTTTTTCTGCTTTCTCGGCCGAAGCATAACAGGATGCCACATCCCCAGAACGACGATTCACCAGTTCGTATGGAATGGATCTACAGCTAGATAAAGCAAATTGGTTGATCATTTCAAGTACACTACTACCGCGTCCTGTGCCCAAGTTAATCGCATGCCATCCTTTTTCGTTAGCCAAGAAATTAATTGCAGCGATGTGTCCGGCGGCAAGATCTAGCACATGAATATAGTCACGTACACCGGTGCCATCGGGTGTGGGGTAGTCATCTCCAAACACATAAACTTTTGGGCGCTTACCTGCGGCTACCTCCGATATAAGAGGTATCAAGTTATTAGGAATACCATTAGCACACTCACCTATTAGCCCTGAATCGTGGGCCCCAACTGGATTAAAGTACCTCAGACAAACAACGCTGAATGTACTATCGGCCGCAACGACATCCTGAAGCATCTCCTCGATAAAAAGTTTGGTTTTACCGTAAGGGTTTGTTGCGCTGGTTGAATGATTCTCATCGATTGGCAGGTACTTCGGCTCACCGTAGACGGTTGCACTAGAGCTAAAGACTATCGTTTTCACCTGGTTCTCTTGCATTGCCCTCACGAGAGAAATGGTCCCACCGACGTTATTGTCGAAGTACTCGAGGGGATTATCTACTGACTCTCCTACCGCCTTGAGACCGGCAAAATGGATGACTGCGTCAATCTTATGTGCTTGAATAGTTTTGGATAATAAGGAAGTGTCACGAATATCACCCTTAACAAATGGGATAGTTTCATTGGTAATGCTCTCAAGTCGGTCGACTACATCACATCGGCTATTGGATAGGTTGTCGAATAGCACAACCGTGTGGCCAGACTCAAGAAGAAAAACGGCCGTATGGCTTCCAATGTACCCCGTACCGCCTGTTAGTAAAATATTCATTTTGGCGTATCGTATGTATTAATAAGCTTTTCTAATGTATAAATACCACAACCATATTTAACTTTTCCTGTGGCTTCATTTGGGGTGGAGTCTAAGTGAAGATTGCCCTCGTCATCCACATAATCAAATCTCAGAAGATACATCTGGTTAGCTATAGCAGGAATAGTAAAAATTGTTTGTGGGTGAAGTACTCTATGGGCATTAAAATGTACCTCGTCTTTAAGTCCAATCGGGAAACTTAAATAAAGACGTCCTCCTGCCTGAACCAAGCCCACTAAACTCTCTATGCCTTTAATATGGCCATCTATATCAATCTTATCAGTATATCTTCCGAGACCTAAATGTTCAATCACATGCAAACAGGACAATGATTTGGTTTTTTTTATGCCATGAGGATTTAATAGGTCTGCTTGTCTAAATTGAATATTTTTATGTATAGAATTTAGCTGAGGCCTGATATCAAGAACCTCAATCTCTCTAAAACTTGCAACGTGAGCTACAAAACCATCCATTCTAGAGCCGACATCAACATGCCGCTTAGGATTAGTTTTAAAAATCATGTTTGCTACCAACAAATCCTGATGAAAGTAATGGCCAGAGGCGTTCCCAGATTTTCCTTCGTAGTCATAAAGAATTATATGGCTTTTGTTTATTGCTCCATTTTTTGATAGCCATTCTTTCCTTTGTTTTCTGAATAGAGGATAATTACGGATGCTTAAAAAATTTTCAGGGTTAATTCCAATCTTATTTAATTTTTTTGCAAACAGTTTTAATCTGGAGGTTAGATTTTTCAATTATATGTAATTAATTTATTTTGACATTTAAGGGTCATATGCTTTATGGCTTTAATTTAATTGGTATTCTATTTACTCAATAAAGGCACACTTTCAAGTGATATTATATACATAGATAAGTCTTATATAATCAAAAATACTTATTCATTATTTACAAACAGATTATTACTGCAGCAACTCAATTTGAAATCACATTCAACAAAAAAATATACTAACGAGGGATCCCAGATGAATAATAACTTATCAATAAATAACCTTATTTTAGATGGCTATAAAGTTATTGATTATAGCTCGTCTCAGAAAAACATTATTAAAGACTTACAGAAAGAAATCATTCTCATGACTGACCTTTTTAAGAGTAAAAAAGATAAAAAGCTGAGCGAAGAGGATAAAGAAATATTAAAATCCCTAATAAGATCACACCTAAGGTATGACGAGAGGTCAAAAGAGCTTACAAAAGAACTTAGTAAGATGATGTACGCTTGTGGATTCTTTAATTTTTATATTACACGACCCTACATAATGATTCACTTACCATTTGATAAAGAAGAGTTGGGTGCTAGTCATATTGACGCGGTTCCCTACTCAGGTGAGTGTTATACAATTTGGATCAATCTAAATGATAGGCTTAAATATAAGCCTTTAAAAATATACCCAAAATCTCATAATTTTTTAACAAACTTATTTGCAAGGTTTATTAAAAAAATAAGTTTCAGTAAAATCCGAGAGCTCTTACTTAACTCTCTTATCAATAACATTGATATTGATCAAAATCCAGGCTCATTTAAGATCTGGAGCTCAAATCTACTGCATCAGGGCCTTTTAAATACTGGTGATGGGATAACCGTAAGTTTAGTTTACAGATTAAGCAAAAACCCTTTTTTATACGAGCCTATTACCAGAATTTCAGACATAAAAAAACGAATATTTAAACAGACAATAAACAAATTTAATTTCTATGATCAAAAAATTATTAAATTATTTGATGTTATAAAAGTGATAATAAAAGAATCTAATAGCGATTCGTTAGTAGACGATCAAAAAATTATGGATTTATTTGAAACCATTAAATTTAAAAAAATGAATTTAGATACGAAAATGTACCTATCCTTCGCACTATCTATTCTTCCTCAACGCATAAAGTGTCGAAACGCACAATTACTTGATCTTATTTCTATAGTTTTATATAAGGACAATCTCATATCCCTGAGTAGGATAAACTCTTTACCAAATAGAAAGACTAAAGACCTTTATATTAATTTCATAAAAAAAAGGTCCCCATTTAATAGTTATCAAGAAAATAAAATTTTAGGACAAACTTCAAGCCAGCCCTTAAATAATTTAAGCTGGTAAGCTAAGGTAATTAACTTTTATCTATTATGAATTTATGTTTCATCATTGACTGATAATTCATAAATTTATAATGATTAGTTGGTGGAGAATAAGAATAGCCAAGCTAAACAGAAATAAAATTAGTATAATTATTCTTAATAAACCTTATGGTTTTTGTTTTTTCCATGGAATATTTGTCACAAGAATTTGACACTCACTGCCAGATGTAGCTCTAATATATTGAAGTCTAAATAAGCTAAATGGGCTTATCTTTCTTTTTGTCTCAGCATCATAGTAATATTTATAACCATAAATACTTTTAAGTAATTTGTAATTATCAACATACCTCCAAGCTATATTTTTTATTTTTCCAAAAATATTGCTCCAGCCCCCCCTTATAAAACCTGGATGAATAGATATTAACAAGGTAGGTTTGTAAATTGTTAGAAACTTTTTCATCGCAGGTAGGACAATATATTCACCCCCTTCTATATCTAATTTTATGAACTCAATAGGCTGATCACTTAATCTTTCAATGTCTTCTATCGTAAAACTCTTAACCTTATATCCACCCTCTTGATTTACAAAGTGAATATCATTAAATAATCGTGAATTTTTTCCATAAAATTGATCCTTATTGCTATCAGACAAACACCCTTTAAGCAATAAAACCTTCTCTGTTAAATTTTTATTTAAACTCAATGAGTCTCTTATTATTTTCACTCCCACAGAGGACGGCTCAACTGAAATAACTCTCTTAGCAATGCTAGCCATAAACATTGTTGTTGCCCCAATCTCAGCGCCAACATCAAGAACTACGCTTTCATTGCCAAGGTAGTCTTGAAATATCTCCGTTGTTGATGGCTCCCAGGATCCAGACTCGTACTCTTTCCAAAAATCAATACAATAACTGTTACTGAGAGTTACATAAAAGCTAATATTTGACCTTGACACTTTCTTCATCTAACTATTCCTTTTTCAATGCTGAACATTTAATTTATGGCATAAACCATTAATCGGACAATTAAACTAAATCTCTAGGAACTTAGTCCTAGCTCACAAAATTCATGTAGATTTACTTATAATTATTGGTTGCTCTAAATGCTTAATGCTCAATCCATTTAGATCCTTATGGGAAATAAATCTTTGTTTTAAGGGCCATTCAATATTAAGATTTGGATCGTCGAAGCTTAAACAGGCTTCATAGTTTTTATTATAAAAGGTAGTGGCTTTATAAGCCACAACTGTCTGATCACTTAAAGCTTGAAACCCATGAGCAAAACCTTCAGGAATCCATAGTTGTTTTTTATTATCAGCTGATAAAATGTAGGATAAGTGCTGGCCAAAAGTCGCAGAAGATGGCCTGATGTCAACAACAACATCAAAAATTTCTCCACAAATAACATAGACAAGTTTTCCTTGGGCGAATGGTTTTCTTTGATAATGCAACCCCCTGATCACGCCCTTCTTTGACTTTGATTGATTGTCTTGAACAAAATGCACATCTCTATCAACTAGTTCATTAAATTTTTTTTGATTAAATATTTCAAAAAAATAGCCTCTATCGTCCTCGAAGACTTGAGGTTCGATTAACTTTACATCAGCAAATTTTAGTGGCGTAACCTTCAAAATTCCTTTACTACCTTAATAAGGTATTGTCCGTATTGATTTTTTATTAATGGCTTAGCTAAAGCCTCAAGATCAGATATAGTTATCCAGCCTTTTCTAAAGGAAACCTCTTCAGGGCATGCCACCTTAAGACCCTGACGGTTCTCGATTGTGGAAATAAATTGCCCTGCCTCTAATAGAGAGTCGTGGGTTCCAGTGTCGAGCCATGCATAGCCGCGATCCATACGCTCTACATATAATTGATTACCTTCTAGGTATTTTTTGTTTAGGTCGGTTATCTCTAGCTCCCCACGTTTAGAGGGCTGCAACTGCTTGGCGAGCTCCACGGCC
>Ga0209335_10000695_pt1 | contig 40393 bp, 39 predicted proteins | sample COG_09_FD_184753 | JGI IMG/M metagenome (GOLD analysis project Ga0209335, IMG submission 184753) | Pelagic Microbial community sample from North Sea - COGITO 998_met_09 (SPAdes) (version 2) | ecosystem: Environmental > Aquatic > Marine > Neritic zone/Coastal water | place: Helgoland, sampling...
GCTGAGAAAGTCCTCGAAGAGTACAAGGACAAGATGAACGAAGCACAATTGGAGAATATGGACGTTTACATTGAGAAGTATGATGGATGCTTCTGTAAGAACCACTTGAAGCAGGACTTCTTAATGCCAAATGGCTGGTGGCTTGGAAAGGTGAATGAAGATCGCCCTGAGAAGCCTATGCTTCCAAAGGGCAGCTTCAAAAATGGCTACCAAGATGAATACAAGGAGCACGCCTGGATGTATGATTCAGAAGGTAAGAAGGTTGAGAAGCCATCTGGTCGTGGACGGAAGAAGGTTGAGGAGAATGATGAGGAGGAGAATGTTGGGGAGGAGAATGTTGAGGAGGAGGAGGAGAATGTTGAGGAGGTGGAAGATCCAAAGCCTAAAGATGATGGCTCTGGAACTGGATTGAAATCAGAACAGGAAGATGAAGTAGATGTTGACGACGTGGAAGTTGAAGTCAAGGAGGAAGAAAGCAAGGATGACCAACCATATATCGTGGATGGTGTGGAATACACGAAGGTATGGGATGAAGACGACGAAGAATGGCTACTTACATACGATGATGAACACGTCGGATGGCCAAAGGATGAGGATTCAATCAATTTCGCAGATGAAGATGAAGAAGGGAAACACAAGGAACGTGTTGAAGCACTCTAGATAGTATTAGACAAATAAACAAATAAACAAAATAAAGATTAAATTTTTTTTGTGTGATATATTATGATCAGATTAAAAGAAATAGTTATAGTTATACTTATCATTTTTTTACTCTTTCATAAAGACATACTTCAATATTATGATAAAATAAAGTATAGTGGAATTGTGAGAGGTGAAGTAAAAAGAAAAGAAACTAGTAATTTAGATTATATACCAAAGGTAATTTATAAAACAGGTATCGATGATTATGATAAATTACCCCAGATATTAAAAGATATCTTTAAAAGTAACTTAGAAATAAATCCAAACTTCACGATTAAATATTATTCTGATAAAGATTCTAGAGAATTCATAAAACATAATTTTAGTAAAGATATTATTAATGCTTATGATAAACTTATACCAGGTGCTTATAAAGCAGATTTATTTAGATATTGTATCCTATATAAAAATGGTGGGCTTTATAGCGATTTAACACAGCGTATCTTAAAACCGTTGGAAACGTTTATAGATTTTAAAAAAGATAAAATATATCTTGTAAAAGATATAGAACATTACAAAGTGAATGGACAAGGTCCATCAAAAGGAATACAAATAAGTTTCATAGCCACAAGACCAGGGAATGATATATTTTTAAAAGCGATTCATAGAATTGTCAAAAATGTAAAAGATGAATATTATGGGTATAATGCTCTTTACCCTACAGGACCTTCTCTTTTTTATCAATTATTAAAAGATTATAAAGGAGAATACAAAATAGGTTTAAAAGAAACGGGACAAAATAAAATAGTTAACGAAAATGATGAAACAATTATTATAAGTAAAATAGTAGATCATCAGCAAAAAATTCTTAAAAACAAAGATCACTATACAGTTTTATGGAGCAATAGAAGAATCTATAAAAGTATTTAAATATTTTTCTCTCATCCATTTAGAATAAATTATACAGTATATTACATAAAGGACGATCCAATGTCCTGAATATATTTCTAAAGATTTTCCTCCTATTTTTCCAACAGAAGAAACTACAAAGTTTTCTTTTATAGTTTTTGGTAATTCTGGTTTATTTTTTTTAATATAGTGTCCTAACAAGACACCTACAAGAACAACTATAATCCATGGGAATATAGGGAAATGGTCTATTGAACGATATTTAAGATTAAAAAATCCCGATACAAATGCTATTTTTTCTGGAACACCTGAAAATACGCTTGGTGATGTTTTTATTAAATAATAACATAATATTGATAATACGAGAAGTGTGTATATAATTTTTAGATCATCTACAAAATAGAATAATACAAATGATGCGAATGCTATAAAATGTAAAATGCCAAATTTAACAAACTCATCTCCAAAAATAAAGTAAGTGAATGTTGACATGAGCATTGCTAAGAAAACAATTTTACAAATTCTTTTTAAACTTTTCTTTACATATTCTCCATTATCATCTTTTAACCTATCTTTCGAAAATGTTAAATTGATTCCAACAGATCCTATAAATATAAACTGCGCTATTTTAGCAATTGTTTTTAACAATGGTGTATCATATTCTATTTCTTTAAAACCATATTTATTTGGAAAGTAAAAGAAGTGAAATACAACCATACATATGACAGCTATACCTTTTAATATATCAATCTCTTCATATCTTTTCATATTATATAATATTGAAACATTTAAAATTTGAAGTTATTTAAAAATTTATCACAACAGATAAACAGTAACGAAAATGCCCCCTAAGAACACATCTGATGAATATGAAGAAAAAGATCTCCGAACACACATCTACGAAAATTCTGACACATATGCTGGCTCTGATCAAATGATCAAAGCCAATCTTCCAAGTATGGGCGATGAAGAAACAACAATCTCTTTCAAAGAACTTGAATACATTCCAGTGACATACAAGTGTTTTGATGAGATCATTGTAAATGCTCGTGATCAAAGGGAAAGGTTGAAAGATAGAGAAGGTGCTGTGAACTTGACCGAAATAAGAGTCACAATTGATAAAGAATCTGGTATTATCAGTATTCAGAACAATGGTGATTCAATCAAGGTTGAGAAACATAGTAGTGGTCTCTATAATCCTAACTTGATTTTTGGACGTCTTTTGACATCTGGTAATTACAAGAAGGGTGAAAAAAGAACAGTTGGTGGTAAGAATGGTTATGGAGCAAAGATTGTCAACATCTTTTCGGATTCATTCGATGTAGAGGTTGCTGACAGATTTACAAAACAAAAGTATACACAACACTTTTACAATAACATGAAAGGTGTTGATGAACCTGTAATCACCAAGTATAAAGGTAAGCCTTACACAAAGATTACATGGAAGATTGATTTCAAGAGATTTGAGATTGAAGGTTACAGTGAAGATATGATTTCACTTATGAAGAGAAGGGTTTACGATATAGCTGGAGCCACAGATAATAAGGTAAGTGTTTACTATAACGATAAGAAGATTAATATCAAGACTTTTCAAGACTATATTGAACTATATCCGAGTCCATCAAAGAAGATCTACGAAAAGAGTTCTGATCGTTGGGAACTTGGTGTATCTGTTTCAGCAAATGACAAGTTTGAACAAGTTTCATTTGTAAATGGTATCTCAACTCCTAATGGAGGTATTCATGTTGATACAGTAACAAAGATGATTTCTTCAGCTGTCGTAAAGTATATCAAAAAGAAGAATAAGAAAGATGTTATGGAAAAGTATGTAAAGGGTTATCTATCAATTTACCTTAACTGTGTGATTGAAAATCCTTCATTTGATTCTCAAGCTAAGGAACGACTTATTACACCCAAGTCTAAGTTTGGTTCTCAACCCGAGATATCAGATAAGTTTATCAAGAATCTGTGCGATGGAGCAGGTTTATCAGAAAAGGTTATGCAGTTTTCTGAATTTAAGGATAAGACACTTGCTAAGAAGACAAATGGAATAAAGAAAAGCAAGCTAAGAGAAATTCCTAAGCTTGACGATGCTAACTGGGCGGGAACACGACGTTCGGAACAGTGTACATTGATCCTTACTGAAGGTGATTCAGCTAAGTCTATGGCTATTGCTGGACTTTCAGTTGTTGGTCGCGATAAGTATGGCGTTTTCCCTCTTAAGGGTAAGGTTCTCAATGTTCGCGATGCCAGTATTAAGCAGGTCAATTCGAATGCTGAAATTACAAACATCAAGAAGATTCTAGGTCTTGAAAGTGGAAAGGTTTACAAGGATATCAAGAAACTTCGCTATGGAAAGGTGATGATTATGACAGATCAGGATCATGATGGTTCTCATATTAAGGGACTTATATTGAATCTATTTCATAGTGAGTGGCCAGAACTACTCAAACTAAATTACATTAATTGTATGGTTACTCCTATTATCAAGGTATCTCAAGATAAAAAGGTTATGTCATTCTATACACTAACTGATTACAACAAATGGAAGGACGAATTTTATAATAATCGTTGGAAGGTTAAATATTATAAGGGACTAGGAACTTCTACTTCAAAAGAAGCAAAGGAATATTTTCAAGATCTAAAAATAAATCAATATGTTACAAATAGTAAAACAGATGATAGTATGGTGTTAGCATTCAAAAAGACAGAAGCAGATCGTCGCAAGGATTGGTTAAAATCATATAAGGAAGAAGATATTCTTGATTATAATAAGAAAGATACAAAGATTGATGATTTCATTAATCTTGAATTCAAGCATTTCTCAAATTCTGATAACTTACGTTCCATTGGTTCTTGTATTGATGGTTTGAAAGTTTCTCAAAGAAAGATATTATTCTCATGTTTTAAGAGAAAACTTCACAGTGAGATTCGTGTTGCTCAGCTCGCTGGTTATGTTAGTGAACAAGCAGCATATCATCATGGTGAAGCTTCTCTTCAAGGGGCGATTGTTGGAATGGCTCAAAACTTTGTAGGTTCAAATAATATCAATATTCTACAACCAAATGGTCAGTTCGGAACAAGAATTATGGGAGGAACTGATTCAGCCAGTGCGAGGTATATTCATACACAACTTAATCCACTAACAGATCATATATTTCCATCAAAAGACTTTCCACTCTTGGATTACGTAGATGATGATGGTCTACTCGTTGAACCAAAATGGTATTGTCCGATAATTCCGATGGTCCTTGTCAATGGTATGGTTGGTATCGGGACTGGTTTTAGTACTACTATTCCTCAGTTTAATCCCAAAGATTGTATTAACAATATTCGTAGGAAGATGAATGGAGAACCATACCTTTCAATGATGCCGTATTATAAGGGCTTTACTGGAAAGATAACAAAAAAGACAGAAAAGGACAATACCGTTAAGTATATCACCAGAGGCAAATACAATGTTGTAGATGAGATAGTTGAGATTACCGAACTTCCAGTTGGAAAGTGGACTCACGATTTCAAAGAATATATTGAAAATATTCTCAAAGAAGAAAATTCATGGATTCTAGATTATGAAAATCATTCTACAGATGAAAAGGTTAAGTTCTCAGTAAAGGTCACCGATGAAACACTCTTTGATAATACATACAAGACTAAAGATATTATCGAAGAAAAGTTTAAACTCCATTCTACAAAATCAACTACGAATATGCACCTTTATAACAAAGATGGGTCTATCCAGAAGTATGAAAATGTGTATAAAATTATGGATGAACATTACTATGTAAGGTTGAACATGTATGGTAAGCGTAAGGAATATGAACTAGATATTATTGAGCGTAATATTAAGCTTCTAGAAGCAAAGATGCGTTTTATCCAAGATGTTATTCATGAAGTTGTCATTATAAATCGTCAAACTAAAAAGTCTATCATTAATAAGATGTATGAACTAAAGTATCCATTTTACGAAAAAGAAGAAATTGTAGATTACGAAGAAAGAGAAATTAAATCAGAATATAATTATCTACTCAATCTTTCAGTATATAACTTTACATCAGAAAAAGTAGATGAGCTACAAGCAGAAATTGATAAAAATAAGGAGGATTATGAAGGACTCAAGGATATTGATCCAAAGGATATCTGGCGTAATGAACTAGATGTGTTTGAAGAAAAGTATAATGAATGGTTGAAAAATAAGAAATAACTTTTATAAATAAAATGATTGATAAATGTGTAAAATATATATGAATATTACTTTTCTTCTATATAATACAGAAAACGGAATAAAAAAATAAAGAAATAGAATATAATAAATATGATGAAATTAATATTGGAGATAACATAGATATATTATACAATAAAGACAAAGACGAAATAATAATTGAACAATACAATGAATTATTAAAAAAGGTATACTATTTTGTTATCATTTTCATGTGTATTATTATACTATTCACAATCCTGAGGATATTCTACCACGATAACAAATGGATGAAACTATATATATCCCTTCAATGCTTCCTACCTGGATAATTTATTCTACAGGTTTTGTGAACTCTTTATTAAAATGGATTATTCTATTTTGTCTAATAGAATAATTAATTGCCCTTGGAATATTTAGCATCCATTCCATATACTTTATTTGATAATCTTTTCCACAAAGTTTCATTAAAACTTCTGGTAATTTATGTAAAATATTTTTGTTTGGACGATAAGTTGAAGGGGGTTTTGGTTCATAGTTATCAAAAAACATTACCCTTACCGGATCATTGTCTTTCTGAATGATCTCTACTCTTATAATATCGTGTATCCTTATAAATCCCCCATTATCCATTTTTTTATAAAGGTTATGTAATAGTCTTTTATTAGGATTACTTTCTGGATTATTAAAATCAAATCCATTTGAGTTCAACCAAACTTGTAAAACATACCAATCAAGAGTAGTCTGTTCATGTGCATTAAGTTTTATTTCATTATCTTCATCACGATAAACTAGTAGCCTTTGTAAATCCCTTTTATTCGTTAATTGTGGTTGAAGAGTCTCTAATGTATGTAACTTTTTCCCCGGAATTAAGTCATATTCAACCAAAGGAAGTTCTGGATTCAAAGAATATCCAGGTAGTCTTTCATTTGAAAATAATTTAGTTAATTCGGCTGCTTCATCATCACCGTCAAAGTATCTACAAGTAAATAAAACATAGGTCCCTCCCCCCATTCTCTCTATGATACTACTTAATCTTATCGTAGTTTTTACACCATTTCCCATAACACCGGGTAATTCATCATCTCTAACTTTGAAATGATGATAATCGCCATAATTCCTACTTCCTTTCTGAAGACATATAATAGAACAATTAAAACCACCAGTTCCGGTTCTTTCACAACCTTCTCCTGATAATTGAATAGTCGTTTCATTAAATAATTCTCCAGGTAAATGTAAACCATATTGAAAATTATAAATATTAACAGAATTATATGCTCTTTCCCCTAATCTTCTATAATAATTCATAACAGTATCCATTGATGGTTCTAATTTTTTAGTATTATCATCATTTTGGAAGATTGTATTTCCATCTATATAATGTTTCATTATAGGCTCTACATCATTTATATCAGGTGGAGCATTAATACAAACATTCGTAGATGATAATGTTATTATCTTTACACCTTCGGGTATTTTGAAAAATCTATAAGGAATCAATGAACCATGTGCTGCGATAATCTTTAAAGATTTATCTGCATCACCCTTACATTTACTTGTATCCATACGATCAAAAAATGGATTTCTCCTTACATATTTTATTTCATTCGGTATAGAATAAATATCCTCTGGTTCTAAAAAAGGAGTAGTCGCTACTACAGGGGGTTCATCTGATGTCCCGGGTCCATCACCCTCTATAATTGCATCCGGTAAGTTCCAATGCGTTGTTTTACTATTATGATCTACATAATATGGTAATCCATCATTTGTAGTTTTAATTTCCCAACCATTGGGTAGTTTAGACTTATTATATTCAACTTCTCTGAATTTTTCTAGAGTTTTTTGAAGTTCTCTTATATTTCTTTGTTTCTCATATCTACTTCGGCTCCTATCCAGACGTTTCCGTGTTTCATTCATAATATCACTAAGATCATCCATTGAATCATCGGTCGTAGGTTCTGAAATACTTGAACTGGATGCCCCACCCTTCTTTACTCTTTTCTTTCTGGTATAGTTAGGTTTTTTACCCATATATTATATTAAAAATATAATAATTCTATTAAAATATAATATTATGTTATGGGTTCTTTCTTGGACTTGAACGCGCCATAATATTCCGGGCATGTAATTTATCGACTTCTTTTAGCAACTTATTCCAACTTCCCTCTTCGCCACCCCCATCACCACTAAATGACTTCGCACAATCAACTATTTGCTGTGGTAATAAATTAAAACCTTTATTAAGACATAATCTCTCTATGAATTGTATCATTTCTTCATTACTATTTATATTTTGAATCTTTGAAAATCCAAACTCAGTTAAACTTACAACTTGCCCGGTAACTTTTCCGCAATTTTTAAGATTGACCAATACATCTTTCAAATAAATCCTCATTGAGAAAGCAGGTATTAATGTAGATGTTCTAGAGACTTTCTCAAATAAAACCGAGACAAAAATAAGAAGTTTAAGATATTATTAGCATTAATTATAATATTTTTAGTTTCTGAGATGAATTTTTAATAAATGCAATGGTAAATGTGGTAAAATATTTAATAAAATATTTAATAAAATATTATTACTATTGTTTATTGTTATCTTTCTAATGTGTGAATTAAGAATGTAATCTTATTTTTTTTTACCATAATCATTTTTATTATTATTATCTATATAATTATATATAGATAATGTCAGAAAGCGACGTTGATTTTAACATTACTGTAAGTAGAGAACAGTTTAATACAATTATAACATTGATGTTACACGATGCTTGCCATGATTTTGATGCTGGAAAAACTGATAAAGAGTTTAAAAAATTATTTATGAATCCAAATATAGCGGTGAAATTAGCAACACATCGCACTACACCAATGCTAGGTGGGGCAGATGGGAAAGAGGTGCGTAAAAGGGCTGTCGTAAAGCTGGGCCTCACCTCAAACAATATCCGCGCAGGTCGCAGGAAAACCCGTGTCGGCGTGAGAAATGATAAGCGCGCACAGAAGCTACGGGAAAAGCGCCAGGCAGATTATCAAAAATCATTTTATGATTATCTCATTGAACATTATAATTTAGAAAATATTAATTTTCCTTCTCTAAAAAATATAAAAAGACTCATAGATAATGCGGAAAATTATCTCAAACAAGATCTGGGAATAATAAAAATAGATAAAGGTTCACTTAACGATATACCAGAGGATAGTTTATTAACTATGAATAATTATGATATTTTCATTGATTCACTTTTTAAAATATTAAGCAAAATGCGCGTTACAGGTGATGTAGTTGAAAAGCCAAAAGATGAAGATGATGGTAAAGAATATGATAGTGGAGAAGATGATGATGGAGAAGATGATGGTAAAGAATATGATAGTGGAGAAGATGATGATGGAGAAGATGATGGTAAAGAATATAATAATGGAGAAGATGATGGTGGAGAAGATGATGGTGGACAAGATGAAAATATTGCTAAAATATTTATAGAATTTATGGAAAATAATCTTTTCGGAACTATAACTGGTATTATAGGTATTGATAGGGATGCTAAATATATCGCAACTTTTTGTACTGATTTCATTGAAACTTCAATAGAGGTTTTAACTAATAATTACACAAATCCTATAACAACTGAAATATTTGAGTGGATTAATAAATATTTATTTAATATTAATATTGAAAAAAGTTCTCCTCATTTTAATAAAGTAAATGAAATAGTTAATTTAATTTGTGGAGCCGGGCTGTGTAATGATACCCAGAAACCTTCATTTTTTTTGAATATTTTTCGTGATTATCTTACTAAATTATTTGAAATATATGATGTGATAGATGGAGTTATTAAAGAATCAGCAACCGATTTAGACACCGTATATAATTTTACATCTATCAGGAATCAAGGAATATTTGACCTTACACATGAAGAAATGAGTATTTTTCATGAACAGATTATGAATGATATAAAATTGCAAATAATATCTAATTATGAGGATAAGGGTGTCCTCACCAAACAAGGTGCACTGGGAAAACCTTTATACGAAGGTGAAGATCCCATCGCGGCAGCACGGACATATATCAATAAAATCAAATTAGATATTCCCTCCGTCGTGGCGCACCACATCAGATTGCTGAACATTGACCCCAATGATCCCGAGCAGCACGGACTGATTAACGAAGAGGATATGGTCGCCAATCTGACAATCAAGATTAACAGTGGAGAAATACACTTGCCACCAGGCCTGAAAGATGAGGAACGGGCCGCAGCCGTGCGGCAGCAGGCGCGCAAAATGATGATAATGATGGATGTCAATATCGCAGTCCGCTTGTTGGATGAAAAGATTACAGCAAAGAAAGAGTTGGGAGAGAACCCAGAAGAAGCATCACCAGAATATTCTAAGGACATGCTGGCTGAAGGGGGGGAAGAACAAGAAGCATCACCAGAATATTATGAGGACATGCTGGCTGAAGGGGGGGAAGAAGAAGAAGAATTAATGCCAAAGGGCATGGCGTGGGAAGGAGGAGGTCTTTCTAAAATATTACAAATCGGAGGGAATGGAGAACTATATGAAAATGGTTGGGATATTTTTATGAAAATAAATAAATATAATGATATTTATTCTAGTAACTATGAATATAACGGAGTAGGAGTAATAGCAAGTAGTTTATTAGATGATAATAATGATATCCGAACTGGTGATCCGACTAGTGATACATCAACTCTAGATCCTGATGAAAAAACAAATATAGAAACTATTCAACGTATATTGATTTATGTTCTGCCGACTCCTAGTGCGGCGACCTATTTGGTTGATCCAGTTAACAAAGACAGTATAAAAAATGAAATAGTCTCTAAAATAGATCATATCAGAGATAATATAAAATCAATCAATACTATTATAAGGATTTTAAAAAGTTTTATATATACCCAGTCATATAATGGTATTAAAAGTAGCGAGCAGATTACTTTTATAAATACAAATACCGCAGAAGACCCCATACAATTAGGATATAAAGATATTGGTTACCTTTTCATAGAACATTTAATTGAGATTTCTACATATGAATATGGAATTAAAAGAAGGTATGAGGCTGCGGAGGCCGGCTTAACAGCAGAAAATCCTTTAGTTGTCCAGTTTGCAGGCGAACAGACCTCTCTTAATGATAAAAGACAGCAGACAAACGGGATAAGTAAAACAATACCCACAAGGCCAAATTATATTTATAATTCTATGAATTACGAGTGGTTTTTGAGAGAAGTGATGAGGAAGGAAACGAATAGCAGAAGAATTAATGCCAGAGGACACATTGAAATAATAAAAGATGTGGCCGAGAAATTGCAAAGAAAGGGGGTTTCGTTGAATGGCTCTACCTTCGGTCCTACCACTGTGACCCAGGAAAATTGGTTAGAGTTAATAACTCTATATAAAACACATATTGAAACTTTAATAGGAAATTATGAAAATTATTTAATCAATGCAAAATATCTATTAACTTTTTTAGAAAATCAGTCTCAACATTTTAGTACAATGTTTAAATTTACACCACATGATAAACTCAATCGTAAAGATATATTAACTCTATTAATTAAACACTACAGAGGAATAATGTTTGACGAAGCTCAGCTCGCTGATGCAGGCAACGATCCACCAAAAGTGAATCCGCCTGCTGACTGGGCTAATAGCTTATTCTCTGTAGATTCTTATCAAAATGAAATAAATCGTATATTTCAATATCCTGGAAATGGTCGTAGAAATGGCGATGCATTAGATAGACAATTATGGAATGAATGCGAAACAAACCTTACACCGGTAGACATAGAGTTTGACAGCGACGAGGGAAAGGCGTTCTTACGGGCTATGATAGATAATGGATATATAAATAATGCCATACTTAATGATATACGTAAAATCCTCGTTGCGGAGGCCGCGGCTCTGGGTAAGAAAATAAAAAAACTATGCCTTACAGCGGAGGTAGATCCTATGGGTTCATTTGGTGATTGTGCTTACAGAGATCCAGATGAAATAAAGAAAAGTCTTGATACTTCTAAAAATATTCATGTTCTAATTAAAACTGTTGACGGTCTGAATGTGCTACAAATATGTTTAACGGTTACACCCAAAAATAATATAACCATGAGTGGTTCAATACAATTAAAAATAAATAATAAAGATGTAATAAAAACGACAATTGACGAAAATAAGTTTAATAATAAACAACCTCTTTCTATAGCAAATACAATATCACATCTAGAAAAAATATTAAATAAATCTGATGCATTTGCCGTTGACGGCAGTATGGTCTTAGATACTACTCCAGAAGAAGGTATACAAACTGTTTTTGTAAGGAAGTTTTTAGGAGACTTTTTACAAGCAATTGAAGCTATATGTAATAATTATATCTACTTAGGTGGTGATAAACCAGCCGCAGTTATGTATTATTATTTAAAAAGTTTAGTGTCAACCACATCAGACGGAGGATTTACTAGTATGGGCACGGATGGAAAACCTAAAACATATGGTATAAATGGATCAGGGGGACTGACTAATGAAAGAAATGCCTGTGACCCTGATACTATGAATGGTGGTGGATTACGTAGATTAAAAGATAAAAAACGTATAACTACTAGAAGAAAGACTAATAGAAAACGTAGAACTAATAGAAAAAAGACGAATAAAAAACGCAGGACCAATAAAAAACGCAGGACTAATAAAAAACGTAGGACTAATAACCGTAGAAGAAGTAATAGTAAGACTAATAGAAGAAGGAGTAGTAACCGCAGAAGAAGATCTATCAGAAAGAGAAAATAGTATTTAATTCATGAATCACTTCATCAAACTTTTCATATTCACATTGTTTACCATATCCATCATTAATATTTTTAAAACTTTTTTCACAATCAATCCAATAACCTATATCTTCTAATTTCGAAATATCTCGTATTAACCATTTCTTACATTTATCAAAATATTTTTGCTTTTCTATATATTTTAATTCCAATAATATCTTAAATAAGATATCATCCGGTAAATCAGGTATATCCATAATATTCAAATTTGATATAAACATTTCTTTATTTTAATGTTTAAATATCATGGAAGGTATCGTTTTAGAAGAAAAAAAGTATCTTTGGATTAATCATAGTGATCAATCAGAACAAATTCTATATTGTTATCTTAATGAAAATGGTGAAAAAATATATGGAAATATAGTCACAAATTCATCCGTTAAACATCCATATTCAGATGTGTCCATACATAAAAGCGCTGAGTGTAAGGGTTTAGCGATGACATTCGTTGAGTGTCATAGTAATAGTGATTTAATCAAAAAGTCTTCTTGATACTGGTCTTTGCTGTAACTCCGTAAATCTTCTTTCTAATTCTCTAAAAGATTCATTTTCTCTATCTATTCTTCTTCTCCTTTCTGAACTATTACTATTTTGCTGTGGAGGTGTTTGCTGAAGTTGTGCTACACGTCTTTCTAAATCACTAACACCATGTGAACTTCTTGACCGACTGCGGGTTCTACTACGGCTTCTAGGTCTACTACCCTGTGAACCACTCCTTGATCTAGGTCTACTGCGGCTTCTAGAGCGTCTACTACCCTGTGAACCACTCCTTGATCTAGGTCTACTGCGACTTCTAGAGCGTCTACTACCCTGTGAACCACTCCTTGATCTAGGGCGACCACGTGATCTGCTACGACTTCTAGAGCGTCTACTTCCCTGGGAACCACTCCTTGATCTAGGGCGACCACGTGATCTACGAGAACTTCTTCTTGATCCTCTAGAACTGCTAGTTAAAGATAAATCTGATTGAGATGTCATACTACCTAATTCACCTGCTTCTCTGAAAGCTTCAATAGTTTCATTAAAATCCCAAATATCTAAACCGAATAATTTTGATGTAAAACTATTCATTTTATCAGTTATTTTTTCATCAACTTCTCTTATCCATTCTTCTCCATATAAAATTTTATTTTTAATAGAAGGAATTACTTCTCTTTCTTCACTTTCTGCTTCTGCTAATTCTTCTAGAACTTCTTCATTATTATTATCAGCTTTAACTAAATCTTCTTTTATTTTTTCTAGGTCAAGTAGGTGATCAAATGATGTACCCATTAAACCATATTTATTCTTAGCATATTGTTTATCTTTATAAATTTTAATAGCTTCACTTATAGGTCTTGTAGGTGATCTTCCAGAATAAGGGGATTGTAATCTAGCTACTAATTCATCCAAACTGTTTAATCCTCTATTTTTGATTGTATCTTGAAAATTATTAATTCTAATCCATGATTCTCTTGATTTTGTATTAAATCTTTCTAACACTGTCCAACTATCTTTTAAACCATGAAATCTAACAAGATCTTCTACTTTATATGATTTTTCCTTTATAGGGTCCCTTTCTGCTCCTCCGAATAAGAAGTTCATTTATATAAATATGTATTATTTTTTTTTAAATTTGATATTTTCTACAAGATAGATTAAAAAGATTCAGAAATGAATAAATCAAAGAGTTTTCCTCACATGTCTGAGGAAAAAGTAGCCTCTCTGAGAAAGTCATCTAGTCTTTCTGATGTCAGTGAAAACGATTTCATTTACGAAGAAGAGTTTGAAGGTGATGGACGACTCGGTATTAACTTTGGAGGAGTCAATGGGAAAGTTGTGGTAAAGTCTATCGATAGAGGAACTGTAGCTGATGAAAGTTATGATCTTAAAACACAAATGATAGTCACTCATGTTAACGGAATTAGCATGAATGGGAAGCGTTATTCTTATGTCCTAAAAATGGTAAATGGTATCTGGGCACGCGATAGTATGGTGTGTCTAAAATTTAAAAAACAAATTTTTGAAGAGATTTCAAGAATATTGAATGAAAATAATCTTCTTAAATACTACGACGATTTCGTAGAACTAGGTGCTCAAAGTCTTTCTGATTTAGAATTTGTAGAAATGGGAGATCTAAAAAAAATGAGAATGAACAGTAGAGAGATTGAAAATTTTAAACGTATTAATCCAAATATTTAACAATTGAAATGCTTTGCAAACTCAATATTCCTCTTAGTATCCTTTAGTAGACCGAAGTAGAAGTTTTCTCTACATGCACCATCATACATCTTATCCTTTTTTTCTGTCTGTCTACCCAATAGATCTTTATATGAAGTGTTTGATAGTTTCGTGTTTAGATCAACAAACTTTTGAAATAATTGATCTTCTGTTTTATTAGGATCATTACATTCGTCATTATACTGTAGGATATTATACAATTCTTTTAGATCCATACGATGAAGCTTTGCCTTACCCGACTTATTTTCTGTAACAGCATGTGGATATCTAGATTGAATACGCTTACAGATGTTTTGAATTTTTTCTTGTGGCTTATCTCTTGTTTCAACATTCTTAATATTATTGGTTGCTCTAAAGATCTCATTCGCCCTTTCACAATCAAAACTTTCAACTGGATGGACATTTACAATAAGATCATGTTTAAATGTATCATCCTTATTTAGAATTCTCTGTAGAGCTTCTACACGGTGTTGCCCATTTACCACACAAAGACCATCTTTTGATTCAAGGAGATCAATTGATCCTTCAAGGTAAGCGTTTTCAGAAATAATCTTTTCTAGATTATCAACATGTTCATCATCTAGAGCACGGTTGAATTGCCAATGCGAAACATTTGAAATAAGTCGTCGTGCTTCTGAAACGCAAATACGTACTCCGTCTGGACGAGTATAAAGGAGTTTCCCTAGAATTGAGTCATACCCTTTCATGGAGTCTAATGCTTTATAGTAATTTACCTGATCTTCAAGTTCGCTAATCTTTTGCATGAAGGAAATCATTTCATCGGTTGTTTGATCCATCTTATTTTCTTTTTTTTTACTTAAAACAATATTTATATCAATATTCAAATTTATAAAAAATGGAACCTGAACCAATGCCTGATCATATTGTTCAACAAGACATCATGTTAGATGACATCAAAGAATATAGAAAGATAATTTCTGGATTAATGTATCATTTACATAACAATTATAATAGTTCCGATGAATGTAAAACAATCTACAATGAATATAATTTTTTATCAGAAGTAACACCATTTAACCATCATTATGGTTATATTGGTTATGACCTCATTTATGAAGATACACAAAAACATAGAAAATATATCGGTGAAATGATGGAAAGAATTAAAAACGCCCAAAAACCAGAATGTGATACTATTTACAATGAATGTTACAGTTCAGGAATATATCAATATTATGTTTTAGGTAATTATAATTATCAAGATTAGTTTAGTTTGTCCATTAATGCTGTAGATAATGAACAAGTTGATGTTAAACCATTATAAACCGCATTTACACCCATAATCAAAAGTATAATTAAGGGTATTTTATTTATTTTTTTATCCTTTATTTGAAGATATGTATAACCCCCAGCAGTTAATATTACAGTTCCCATCACAAGTTGTAATATTCTCATTACATTGTATAAATTAAATTCATCTTTACCACCTACATTTACATTAATAGGTTTATCTTTTAAGACTATATTATTTACACCTGGCTTTAAATTTCCAAATTGAAGGTTTGTAGCTACTTTTATGTTTTCTATATTCGCAAAATATTTATCTTTAACAAACTGTGACCGGTTTGCCCCTTGACATACAATATATATTTCATCAACGTATTCTAAATGTTCAATAATTGTTTCTTTATTAAAACGAATCATATTCATGGGGATATTGTAAAATTTGTATTGTTCAGATGGAAGGAAATGTTTTCTATAAGCTTCGTCACTTTTCCTGATATCGATAAATAAGTATTTCATTTACTATAATAAATATATTTTTTTAATATAAAATATTTACATTCTTCTTATAATATATTTAGATATTTAATACATAAAAAGATATCTTTTATTATGATAAATGATGAGATGTTTCTCCACATGTTTTAAAAAATGTAAAAAAAAAGAGATACCAGATGTTTATGTTTTATTATTAGAAGGTGGAAAGTATTATGTTGGTGAATCAATGGATGTAGATAAACGCACCAGTGCTCATAAAAAAGGAAGGGGTGCTGCTTGGACAAAAAACAACGAAGTTATCAGTGTTTTACAACCAATTACAAAGAAACAAGAATCTTTTTGGGAACTCAAAGAAACACTTGAAAGATTTAAACTTCATGGGATAGAAAATGTTCGCGGATCTATGTTTACATCTCCATATGGATTATCACTCAATGATAAATATATCGCTGGACAACTCTACTGCGAACTTAACAATCTTTGTAGGAAATGTGGTAGTCCTGATCACTTTATAGGAAACTGTAAATCTACAGAAGTTGCCGATTGGGTTCACAACTTTGGGGGAACCCTTGATCTCAAAGGAGAAGATGACTTTGGAAGGAAGTGCTCTAACTGCTCTAAAGATATTAGTGAACTCCCCAAATACTTCAGGTTCTGTAGGGACTGTTACACGGGTAGTAGGCCTTAAATTTGAAATACGGTTTGTTCTTTCTTAACAAACACAAACAGACTGACAATACTCTTATCTCACAATGGCCTCTGCTGAGATTGAGAAATGCGTGAAGAAGGCGAACATCAGCTTCCTGAAGGACTTCTTGGATGCGGCTGTGAAGTGTGGCGAACTCACAGAGATTGGGAAGGAGCGACTCAAGGAGAACAAGGATTTGAAGGACTTCTTTGATGAAGGACGTGACGAGCTGGTGGAAACTCTTCAAGATACAGCCAAGGAGCTTTCTTCTCTGAAGGCTCGGATTAAGGGCGACGGTCTAGAATACCTTCTTGAAGATCCACTGACTGATGAAAACTGGGAAAAAGATAATTTTCAGGAATTACTGGAAAATGCGGAGGGTGATTTCATCCAGTTATCAACTTTCAGAGGTAAGAAGGATGGATACACTTTCAAAACAGACAGCCAAGGCACTGGCTACTACAAGATTGGAGCTACCTTTGAAGAATCATCAGAAGAAGAAGATTTGGTTGAATGCAAAGGTTGTAGTCGCCTTTGGGCTTGGTACGCGCAGTGTCCCTGTGGTATGAATGAGCATATCTTTGAAGGAAGGACAACCTTTCCAAGTGAACCTACAGAAAAGACAATTCAGTTCATCTTGAGGTATATTGAAAAGGAATGGGGAGAGGTCAATTACAAAGAATTTAAGGGTCCTCTTGGACATGTATCTTACAGGATTTTCAAGGTAGATACATCTGCGAAGGGTTGGGAAGGGGCTTACACATTGAGGCCAGTAGACTCAGACTCGTCTATTTTGAAGGCTGGGACTATAGACGGCAAAGATTCACTTGGTGAAGAGTTCTCTCTTGATCTTCTTGGAAAGCATTTTGAAGAACTAGACAATGTCCTTTGTATTCTTCAAGATGGGGTAGAGGATACTAACACATTTGAAGAGCGAACAACCTTCCCTACTGAATGCACTGACGCAACAAATCAGTTTATCCTGAGATACATCTCAGAGAAATGGCAAGGGTTGACATACCGCAAACTAAATTATGGTGATGAAGTAGCTTATAGTATTACCAAGAGAAGTTCTAAGGATGCTGCGCCTACACATGCTCCAGAGTATACACTAAATGGTAAGGGTTCATGTGGTATCATGAGTATGGATAGTGATTGGGGGAGAGATGGTTTCATCCTTGATCTCAAGGGGAAAGAGTTTAAAGTAATCAACAATTTCCTTGAGGATCTCATGAATATGTAAAATAAATTCTATGTAAATAAAAATGAACATAAACATTAGTATTTTTTTACCATTATTAGCCGCGGGCTTAGCCATTATTTGTAAATATATTCTTTATAAGGTTGGATATCAGAATCTTGTGATATCGGGAATGCCTTCCGGACATGCCGCTGCTTTTGGAGCATTAATCACTTTTTTGTTTTTGACAAAAAGTGATCCTAAATTGTTATGTGTCGCATTAACAATAGTAATAGCATATCTCTTTGATATATGGAGGATGCATTATTTTATTACAAAAGATAAAGAAGAAAATGATTTAGGTCATTCTATTGAAGAAATAGTTGCTGGTTTAATAATAGGTGTTTTAACAGTTTACATTTATTCTCAATATTACAGTTTATCAAAATAATTTACAATTTCATCATAAGAGCTTTTTGAATTTAATCTTCCCATTATTTCTCTTTTTTCACTATTCACAATAGGACCATTAAAAATTTTAAATGTTCTTTTGTGTTCAGGAATATCTAAACCATGAACACCTTTACACTGCTTTTCTACTTGACCACTGACAAAATTTATTGAATCAAAAATACCCTTTGTTTTTAGTTTTGTAAAGATGTCTTTTTTATTTTGTTGTAAGGGATATAATATTTTTCATATTCAGTTTCAATATTTTCTTTTAGTATATTTCCATACTTCATTTTAAACTATGTTGATATTTAAAATTTTATATTAATGTGTTCATTTTTTTAAATAAATGCAAATTTATTTAATACATTCAAACCAAAAGAAGAATATTTATACTTTCTAGTTTTGCCTATATTTTAATATACAATATATCATATATTTATGTCTTATCAAAATGTTTTTTTTGGAGATCTTAAAAATCCAAGTTTTTATTCAAGAGAAGGTGATGATTTAGAGGGAACTGAACAATCAACATATTTACCAACGACTTTTACAGATAATCCTCTGATAACAAAACAACCTATGAATATAGGTTATCATTTCATAGTTTACAAACCAGAATCAGTTGCGGTCACATTTTATATTACCAAAGATCCAACCCATTATGGAGAAGATATTAAAACAAATATAGAAAATTCTGTAGCTAATATACAGACACATATTGATCGGGAAGATGGAGATTTAACTATTAAATGGTTAGGTGTTAATGAGGAAATGAGAGGTAAAAAATTAGGACAGTTTCTTATTACAATGGCTTTACTCTATACTACCACTTTTGATGGAACTATTAAGCTGGCTACACTAGATGACGATAGTGATAATTACGCTAACGGAATAGAAGATGATAGTGATAGAAGAAAAGCTCAGATAAAAAACATATATTGTAAGATGGGGTTTGTTTATGAAGATGATACAGGTGGTCCTGAGATGGAAGGAAATGTTCACGAGCTAATGGAAAAGAATATAAAGAAATTTGTAAAGACGCGTTCTAGATCATCATCAATATCATCAAGGTCTCGGTCAGGGAGTTCTTCAATGCGTTCGAAAACACCAAAAAAGAAAATGTAAATTTGAAAGTTGTTTATGATAAAAGTAAAACAACTAAACGGATAACTCTCAGACAACTCTCAGACAACTCTCAGACAACTCTCACGATGGCTCTGAACAAGCACTTCTCTACTCACAGCATCCAGTTCTCAAATGAGGACACGTTCCGCGGTCTTAGACTGAACGAGATAGTTGAAGTAGCCAGCTCTCTGGTTCATCAAGCCCCGCCTGTCGGAGATAAGACAATCCTCTGTATTCAGGCATGTCCAACAGAACTTGGAAAGGGGGATGTTAGCTCCAATCTACGATTCAAGAAAGACAGCAAGAAGAACAACATAGCGTGTGAAAGGTGGGTAGATATTCTTCAAAAGGCAGGTGGGGGAGTTTACGCTACAACACTTTCACGAGAAGACCGCCTCAGGATGTACAAGCTGAATGATGATGGGGGGATTGATGTATATAACAAAGAAAAAGACGAACTTCCTGAAGAAAAAGAGACGCTTAAGAGGTTCTTGGATTACTTCGGGATGGATTCAGAAAAGGTAAAGGTTATGAAGGGGGCATCAGAATACGGTGCAACTTACATGGCTGACCTACTTTCATTCGTAATGGTTTTGGAGGTAATGTACAACGAATCTTCTTACTCTTCAAAGTGGTTTATTCCAGAAATTGTCAAAGCAGGAGATGAACGCTTGAAGCCTATTCAGAAAGGAGAAAAGCTTTGGAAACCAATTGAAGGAAATGATTACTTGTATTTCACACCATGTGACGAAGGGACAGGCGTAAACATTAACACATTCGTTGGAGACCCCACAACACTTTATACGCGTCTTCAAGCCCTACTTTCAGTGGAAGAAAATGAAGCGAAGGCAGACCTTAGAAAGATGTTCAGTTTCTGTAAGAGTTATACTCGTTCTAGCGATGTTTGGATCAATGACCTTGATGATCCACTCGCAATTTACATGATTCTGAATGCTTACTCTCACACCGAACTCAATGAAAATGAGCGATCTATCAAAGCTCAACTTGAAAGTATCACATCAACATTCTTTCAGTAATTTCTAAAATATTCCCAATTATCTTTTACATAATTTACCTCTTCTTGTTTTAACCCAAAACTCCAATCAAAAGTTAATTTTTTTTTAAAAGCTTCTTTTATTGAAACGTATCCAATATTATCGTTTGAATCATTGGTTATATCTCCATCTTTATAGGTTGTAAAGTGTCCATTTTTATATTCGCGATACCATTTTGAAAAAATATTATGAACAATTTGATTTGACATTTTTTCTATTATATTTTATAATGGGAGAAAAAAAATGTATCTTTAACATAATGTTAACAAATATGAAAGAAACTATTAAAAAAGCTTTCGGAGAACCTAAAAAAGGAATTCATTCATATCGTATATTCAACATTGCTTATTTAGATGTTTTAATTACTATGTTTATTGCTTATTTTATTCAAAAAATATTTTATCCGAAAACAAAATATATAAAAGTCCTTTTCTTTTTCGTTTTATCAGGGATAGTTTTACATCGTTTATTTGATGTTAGGACAACTGTTGATAAATCTATTTTTGAATAGATTTAAAAAGATATATTGAGTAATAAATAAATGGAAAAAGTTGAAGAGAAAAAAGGAAGGATTAAATTTAGGTATGGATGATAAAAATAAAAAAGCATTTAATGTGTTTTTAGAAGAAGGAAATCAAACATTTGTAAAGCATGTATTTACGGGTGAAGGTGGAGGACAACTTTCTTATGCTGAAATGAGAATGATTTATGGTTAATATTTAAGATCATATTTTTTTATATATTTTTGCTTTTTAACATTATAATCATCGTTATATAATGATAGTAATGATTTATAAATAAAAAAGAACCATCTCTCAAACATGAGAGTTTTCCATATATTTTGATTTTGAAATATTAAATTTATCATGAAATATGTTATCGGTGTTCTTAAAAACAGTAAAACTTTTATTCGTTTATATTTTATGTAGTTACGTAATGTTCCTAAAAAAGGAGTTATAAGATATAATAATATCATCGTAATTATTATATACGAATATATTCTTAAATAAAAAAATTTAAATTACATTCAATGTTGGGATATACGATTGAATACACTCTTGAAAATACAATGATTAATCTTCAGATATCATATCTTCTTTTAAGTTCCTTCAAACATCTGTTCAACGCGCTTACTCTTCTTCGTGAAGAATGATTCTACACGATCATAACATTTCTTGTAATGGAAGCGGTCAGAGTAGGAATTTTGAAGGTTATGGTTCATAACACATGAACAGATATCGAGGCGACAGGGTATAAAGTTTTTATTGTATTGTGGATATGAAAGGAATACCTTTCTTACCACTTTCATCTTTTTTGTTGTTTAAAAAGACCTACATAAAATTTCAAATTTAATAAATACTTAAAAAATAAAGAAGAAATTATAGTAAATGTTAAGGCAGACCGCTGTAGATATGGAGAACACTGAAAATACATCACACCTGTTAGATAAAGAAGACGGATATTCGTTGTTTTACAATTCAAGGAGAAAGAATTTAGGTTTAGGATGTTGTTTAATCCTTTCATATTCATTCTTTTATGTTTTAGGATTTTATGGAGGATATATGAGCGAGGGGAAATGCGATGGATCTTATAGTTTATTTTAATCTGCTTGACTACTATCTCCTATTGATGTAATAACCATATTTTTCCAGTATCCATCCCCCCTCGGATATTTATCACTCCCCTTCGGATTTTTATCGGGCATAACTCCAAATTTTAATTTTTTTTTCTCTCCATCACCAGTGATCATTCTCGTTGGTGCTACACTAGCACCTCCAATAGATATATGTCTGGGCCAAGTGGAACTGTTTGTATTAATGTTTTTCTTATGACAAAATCTCCTTTTCCGTGCACTAAGAGTATCTGAATTTATTGGACTCTTAAAGACTCCACTAGACCCCTTCTCATTTTGTTGGTTCTCCTCACCGTTGTTAACTGGACTTATCCACGACCAACTACAATTTAGATTTCTATAACAATCATCGAGATTGCTACTAACTGAGGTGTTAATGGAACATCCACTTGCATCTTCATCTTTCTGCCCATCGGTCAAAAGACCATCACTACCTGACAACATATTGAGAGGCTCTGAGCTTTCTCCATGCCATGTTCCTGCCGTGACTGTTGATCCATTCTCCCTCCATGTTCCATATTTTTTAACAAAATCTACAGGACAAAACTCACGGTCAACACCTGCTAAATATATTTCTTTCCTCTTCGTATGGTCGTTATATGGCGCATTATCTCCACCATCACCCCAAGCAATAGTTGTTGCTCTATGTCTTTCTGGACGCCCTCTGTAGGATCCATGCCAAGGACCATTACTATCCCATTTTCTATTACCTATTGTATTTTTATCTCCTGTCAACAATTTAGCATCACCTTCTACATCAATTTCTCCACCAGAATATCTATATTTTTCAGGAAATGTTTTACCAGAAAAATATTGAAGGGTTGTTCTCTTTAACCCCCATTCACTTGTAATAAGGTTATTAACATTTACACTTGAACCTAATTTTTGATATAATCTACATGATGGTTTTTCTTGAGTATGGGGGGCGGGATGTTTTTGACCTAATGCGACCATCAAGGTAGACGGGGCTGAGTGGTTTGAATTAGCCCCTAAAGTAAAACTAGTACAACGATCGTCTGCTTTACATGAATTCATACATTGTTCGTTTGTTTTTCCATAAATAGAATCGTAGTTCTGGCCAGGCACTGGTGTTATTTGATGACCGTCGGCATCGGTGATATTTACTCCAGGACTTAGATTTGAAATTGACCCCTTGTACCATTCATTTCCTACACACATTCTAGCAAAATTATTATCTGGATCTTGTTCACAACAATATTTGTCCCCCTCAAAATCATCATCTTCGCCTGCCGGTGTGTAATTTTTAGCTGAATCAGCTTTCCACTTATCCCCCGTTATATCATTTTTAGACTTATCATCTAAAGTCAAACTTTCACCATCGGCACCTTTCCTTGCTTTACCTCTAACCGATGCTCTTGTATATTCACGGTCTTTACATTTAGCATCATCCCATTTTATATCAGCACATGTCTTAAATTCACAACATGTTTCAGGAGATGCTTCTCCTTCAGTTGGTAGCACTGATTTTTTTGTCATACTCCATCCACACATTCCATTAAGTTCTTCTTCCGTTTGTTGAGAACAAGGTTTTTCCCTACAACATGATGTTTCCCCATTCCCCTCAACAAAATTACTAGCTTTATTTGGATCTGATAATTTATTTCCAGAACTCCTCCTTCTACACTTTTCATCGTTAAAACCTAAATCAGCACACGTTTTAGGGACACAGCATCCTGGTCCCGCGGAACTAGTTCCTTTAGTAATGTCATATTTCATATTTTCTACGAGTACTCCTACTTTATCACCTCCATCATACCGAGAATATTCATATACATCGGTCGCCTCGCTTCCACCATATGTAGCTGGATCTGCACATTTATCAGTTCCTTTATATGACACATCACATGTACTTGATGAACAACACGGTTTTTCACTTCCATCTTGAGATACTATATCAGATATCCCATCAGGATTGAATATCCCTTCTTCCGGCCCACAGTTTAAATCTTCGTTTTCTGGTTCTTTTTCTTTTAATTCCCCACATGTCAATGATACACAGCAAGTATCTTTTTCATCACCAGTTACAGGCATTATTGTTCCATCTGGTGCTAATTTTTTACCATAATCGGCACAATTTTCCTTCATATTACCTAAAGATAATGATTCCCCATGTTTAATATTTTCTAATTTAAAGCAAGATGATGTCATACCAGTGCCAGTACAGCTTTTATCATAAAAATAATTGTTTGAACATAATTTTTCTTCACAACATTCTTCTACACTGTTACCAGAAATATTATCTATATCAACTTTTGGACCTTTAGTATGGTTTGAATAAAAATTACATTTATTTACTTCTATTAGACTTCCTGGCGCCGGACCGACAGTGAAACTCCCCGCCCCCCACTCATTCGCACTACAAGTTTTGGGGACACAGCATGATTCAGCATCTGAACCTCTAAGGTCACTATCTATTCTTTTACCGTCAGGGCAATCGAATGGCATATCACCTCTACATAAAGGTTGTTGACAACACACATCTGATGTATAACCTCGAAGTGTAGTTACATTTTCTTTTGGTTCTAGTTCTACATCGGCGCATTTCCCTCCACCAACACCTCCATCTGCATCTGCATCTCTCCAACCATTTTCAGAACAAGTCCTTGATGTACAGCATTCATCTCTAGTTGATCCCCTTGTGTCATCAGCTTTTTCTGTATGAGTGACTTCGCCTGACGGATTGCACTGGACGTGGTCCAGCTCATCACTTGGGAAACAGAGTGGCTTTTCAATACAACATTCATCATTTGTTCTTCCCAATCTAGTGCCACTCAACATGTATCCTACGTTACATATATCCGCAGAACATAAAGCATCCTGACAACATTCATCTAATGTATCTCCTCTAGCATTTTCTATTGGATCTTTAAATTCAACATTATTAGCACTACAAATATCTGTAGGGCATAACGGTTTTTGACAACATTGTTGAGAGGTTGTGCCTAATTCACCTTGTTTCACTTCAAGACCTTCTCCACATTCAAAATCACTACACGGCGGATCATTAACTTCTGGTTCAGGGACTTCTTCTCCTTCAGCGTCTGCGTTTGATGTATCATCTCCAGAAAACACAAAATATAAAACTACTAAGAATAGTAATACGGCTACTCCAATACCAATAGCTTTACCTGACATATTATATCTATATATATATAGACATATATAAAAATAAATTAATAAATATATATTTAAGCACTTTTCGCTCTTCCTACACTTTTTCTCCATGGTCTTGCCCCCATAACACCATCTTTAACACGAACCATATACATTCCATTTGTTCCCGCAGGTTTTGTTAAATATGCTGTTTTTGCTGTTTCTGGGGTTAAACCAGTCTTTAAACAACACCTACCGTTGGAATCTCCAGAAGTATATACCCAAAAACCTTCGCAGTCATCGTATTTTTCACACATTTGACCACATTTATTTATACCTGGAGCGAAACTATGTTTTTCTAACTTTAAATCCCCTTCAATTACAGTTCCAGTATTGTAACATTTGACAGCTCCTGTCATACCTCCGCTATTCAGATTAGGATTAATATGCATACCGGGATAGTTCCCTGAATCCCAATTTCCATGTCCATAAATACCTGTATATTTAAGTGGGCAGAAATCTTCATCAATTCCTGCGATTTTTATTTCCCCATTAATCGTCATCTTTCTTTTTTCAGGTGGAAGAAATGTTGATTTTATAAAAAATTCCCCAGCAGCACTATGATCTACACCAGTTCCATTTTGATTATTTTTTTCATATCCGGATAAAGCAGATATATATCCATTTTCATCACCATCAAAATCTACGCTTGTAAATGGTTGCTGAAGCCTACATTCTCCACCTGTGGTTACCCATATAGCTGAACAATCGGGAACATCATCACACTTTGCCTTACATTCATTGAATGTTTCTTGAATAGATGAACCAAGACCCGTAAATTTATCGGTTGTCCCTGCTCTCCTACGTTCCCAGTGCGCGTCGCCCCATCCACCAGTAACAGGAGATGGACTTCTTGTCTTTTCAGTCGTTCCGTCTGCTTTATAAGCCACATCTTGAACACACCAGCGACTATAGCTGGTTGTATCTTCTTTACAACATTCTGCGTTTGTTTTTCCATTGGGATTGGGTATATCTTCGTCAAAAATCATACCATCCTCTTTACATTGATCTGGATCTCCAGGTGGAGTGGAATCCGGGTTCCAATCTATTATACATGCTTTATCCCTACAACATTCTTCAACTGTATCACCTTTTTGTGTAGTACTTTTTAATACTTTTTCACCTGTACATAAATTAGGATCGCAAACAGGCTTACTAGCAATTTCTTGGTATGCGCCCGGTGAACCTGGAGCAACTGGAGGACTGTCTAAACCACCACTATTAGAACTTACATAGTTTGAAGGGTCCGAAGGATCAGTTATTCCAGATGTCCCACCAGTACTTGTTCCAACACCTGAATCATCTAAACCCTGAACCCCCATATTACTTTCTCCACCTGGACCACCACCACCCTTTTCTTTTTCTTTTTTGGAACTATCATCCTCCTTTAGTAATATGTAACCCACACCAATAAATACGACAAGTGCCACTACAACTACAAGCCATAACATATATATATATAATGCCAACAAATTAATCTAAAATTAATCTTCCCGAAGGATTATCACCGACATTATTAACCCATTTTGGCATCCATTCATAAGGTATGATATCATATGATTCTTCATAATAATTTTTAAATATCTCGGAATATAGATGCTTTTCTCCGTAATATCCCTTATCTTTTGATATTTCATCAATTATTTCATACCATGGCCTTTCATTTCTAGAAACACCATCTGAAAATCCATCTTTTCTTCTCCATAATAGTTCTTCGGGTAATTCTCCTTCGAATGATTTCCTCAATAAGAACTTTTCCATACCTTGACGAACAATCTTTAATGTTGGATCTATCCCCATATAATATTTTAAAAATTCTTTATCAAAGAAAGGAACTCTAAGCTCTAAACCATTCCCGGCGGTTGTTTTATCAGCACGTAATACATCAAACATCCTTACATCCTTCAAGAGACGGATTGTTTCCTTTTCAAATTCTTGAGGACTAGGTGCTTTATGAAAATATAAATAAGACCCCGATGCTTCATCGCTTCCTTCACCACTTAATATAACTTTAATATCTGTATTTTCAGCAATATACTTTGATAGTAAATACATAGGGACAGACGCCCTTATAGTCGTTGTATCTCTTGATTCTATTTGACGAATAGTTTCTTCAATAGCATCAAACATTTCTGCTTCTGTCAGTGTTACTGCTGTGTGATCTGTCCCTAAATATTCTGCTATTTTTTCTGATGCGATTAAATCAGGAGATCCATCCAATCCGATTGAAAATGTTTTCACTTTTGAAGGTTCTATAAATTTACATACAATGGATGTAATTATACTACTATCTAATCCTCCCGATAAAAGGCATCCGATCGGTCTGTCACTTAGTAAACGCTTCTTTACAGAATGTATTAACTTTTCTTTTATATTGATTAATATTTCTTCTTCACTATGATTTATACGAGGATATTTAAAATTATAAAAAGAATATGTATGGATTTTATTTGTTTTTAAATAATACAATGAAAATGTTCCTGGCGGATAAAATTCAATGTTTTCTTTTAAATCATAGATACCCTTCATTTCAGAACATAATGTAAGTGTTTTACAATCTGTATGATGATCTTTACTCCAGTATAATGGCCTTACCCCCAATGGATCATGACCAATTGTTAAACATTTTTGAAGTTTATCGTATAATACAAATGAGAATACGCCATCTAGCAATCGTATATAATCTTTTACAGGCATAATATTTGATAAATGAATGATAATTTCACAATCACTACCTGTCTTTAGATTGAAACTGTATTTTTCAGCTAATTCTTTATAATTGTATATTTCTCCATTACACATAAGAACTTTATTCCCTATCTCCATTGGTTGATTTCCACTCTCTGTAAGTCCATTAATGGCTAAACGATGAAACTGAAAATAAAGTGTTTTATTTGTTTCGTGTATTGTCTTTTCAGCGGTTGAATCAGGTCCTCTATGTTTTATCTTACCCCCATATCCTCTAACATTTTCAACATCAACATCATCTGAAAGATGTAAAAATATTCCACACATAATTTATTATTAATCTTAATTAATCTTTTAAATATTTGATAGATTATAAATGAAAGATTGTTGTAATCATGGTAAAAATGATAAGATATGCCGAACTAAAAAGAGAACATTTAAACTCCCTCGTAAGTTTACTAAAAACAATGTATTCCTTATAAAAAAGTAAAAAGGCTTTTCCAAAAGGTCAAGTTGCGCTCCATACAAAGAATGTAAAAAGAAAGAATAGAAAAAGAAAATAATTAAATTTGATATTTAAAAAGATATAATTTTATTATAAAAGATGGGAAACGTAATCCACAAAGAAAAAGTTCATCCAGAACCATTGAATGTTGTTACAGCACAGGAAGTTCAAAGTGATGGTGTCGCAAATGATATAACAGAAACATTTTTAGAAGCTTGTATGTTTCCATTAACTCCTTCTGAAGATGTAGCAGGGCAATATATATGGATAAATGTTAGTATTCGTGATCCTCAATTTATTCAATATCAGGAAAACGGATTTAAAATATCTACTAATGATAAAAATTTAACTCTTGGACCAGTTTGGTTAAAGAAAAAGAGAGAATAGATTATTTAGTTATATAATTTCTACCTATTTTCATCCAAAGAATGACACTGATTACAAATCCAACTGAGAATCCAATTATGTCATGGTTAGGGTCATTTTTTAATACCATACCCGCTATATATGGTGCTATAAAAAATGTTAAGAAAGAGTAAAATACCATAATGGCAATTGTTGTGTTGTTTGATAGATTATGCATTTATAATAGTATATATATTTTATTTGGATACTGACTGCGTTGCTAAATTATCAGCACACGCATTTCCAATTGATAATTCATCTCCTTTACATGTATGTGCTTCAACATATTTTAATTCAACGTTACGAAACTTTTTTAGAAAGTAATAACCCTCTTTAATAACTTCGAGGTTCAAGATTTGAGATTTATTCCTTTTCGTCCAATCATTTTTTTCCCAATTTTCCGCCCATGTTGTCAATACATTGATACTGTATTTTGAATCTGTATAAATAGTTACAGTTACCCCTCTATTTATTTCTTCATTTAGAATTTTGAATACTTCCATAATAGCCAGTAACTCAGCGCGATTGTTTGTTTGTCTTCCATCAATCTTCCTTGAAACATTTCTTGGATCACCTACTCCAAAATACACACCTATACCTGCTTTCGCACCAGGTTTTCCATTATTAGTACATGCTCCATCTGTAAAAACCACTAAATTTTTAATTTCACCATCAATCTTACCATACTTCAAATATTTTTCAGCATTTTCCTTTGAATTAAATTGGATAAATTCAATATCAGTATCTCCTTTTGTATATATTTTTTGTGCACTTTCTTTTCGGATAACACAGTATTTCATTTTGTTTATATTTAACTTATATAAATATCAAATTTTATTCTCCTTTCATCTTGTTTCCCTTTCATAACGAATTAATTCGCATTTGTCATATTCACCGCTATCAACTCTAGGCGGAGTCGTTTCTATTAAAACATATCCTTTCGCATAATTTTTTATTTTCCCCTCTAAATCAATTGTATAATCTTCGTATGCTTTTATAACAGCATCAGAAAAACTGTAACCACTCATGATTAATGTTTCAATGCTAGAGACCTCAAAGGGGAATCTACAAGATACATTTTACGTTTTAATGTTTCACTTCTCTTATCCTTACATTCATCTATATCCTTCATGATAGAAATCATTAACATCTCTTTGTCCATATTATTCTATACATTCTCTCATATTTTTAATATTAAATTTGGATTATTTTTGTTCTTTAACCATCAACTTCTTGCGGGACAACATCAGGTACTTCTGGAGGTGGTTCAGGAATGTTTAAAGCTCTCTTGATATAATTTAGCTCTTTCATTATTTTTTGTATTGCTTGTGTATTCCTGTAAACATTCATAGCAATGGGGTCTACGTGTTGAAATATTTCTTCGTTTATTGGATTTCTTGGAGATTGTCTACTTCTACTTCTAGCCCTTGAATGACTTCTAGGTCTTGATCTACTTCTAGCCCTTGAATGACTTCTAGGTCTTGAACGACTTCTAGGTCTTGAACTACTTCTTGAGGAATTCATACCACCCTTTTGTCTTTTTGTATACTTTCTTTTCATTATATAATATAATATTATATAATATTATATGGAAGATTATGGATTACCCAATATGATTTATTCTTCTGATTCAGATGAAGATGAACAAAAAGAATTTAAGATAGATGTAGATAGTGTTTTTTCTCTATTAAGAACAAAAATATCAACTTTAAAATTAAATAGTCTCCCAGGTTTTTTTGACGGTTTAGAAAAAGAAATAACAGAACAAATACCTATTTTTGAAGAGTTAGGTATTGAGTTTAATTACAATGATTTAATAGAACATCTAATAAAAGAATATATACCAAAACAGATATTTGATGATGATGATGATAATTTATACAGATTATATATGTATGTTTTTGATCCAAATGGTGAAGAATATGCTAATATTTATAATATAGTTAAAGAAGAAGGTAGATCTAATAGATCAAGTATTGAAACAATTATAATGCAAAGACGTGAAGTTAAAAAAAATTACATAGAATATTTAAAACGTATATACAGTGAAAATGAAGAATTATTTCATACGACTATCGGTCAATATTTTAAAAAAATTGAAAAAACAGGATTTGATTTTATGCCAAATGGTTCTAAAAGAAGAACTATGAAAGATGTTGCTACAAACGAGAGTCAAAGGTGTCCAAAGAATAGTGTAAAAATAGTTCATGGTCATGGAAATATTATACATAAACAAGCTTTTAGAATTCCATCTGGTGTAAAAGTGATTACATTAAGTCAAACAAATGTTTGTATTCCTCAGTTGAGTAATTTAAGAGGCATAAAAAAACTTTTTGTCCCATTTATGAAATTGTACATGGGTGGAAATACTATTTTTGAAAAGGATGATTCTGTAAAAAAATTACATAGTAATTTTGAACCTTTATTAGATAAATATAAAAAATTAGGTTCTGAATATTCGTCTATAGTAGAAGATCCTAATAATCAATTTAATTTTCAATATGGATTACATTTACCAGGTGATATAATACCTGATATGGAAATACAAACTGATGGAAGTGATTGTGGACACTCAGATATTGGGGATAATGATGGTTGTAATATCATTTGTTTTGAAAAAGGTAAATATGGATTAAAAAGAGATGATAATACTTATTTAAATTATATAAAATTTGTAGCTTCTGGGCATGGAACAATTCCAGATGGAGATAAAAGTTTTACTAAAATGAGTAATATAATAGAAGAAATGGGAGATGGAACATATATAATATATTCTTGTAGGTATACTCAAGAACCAAGCTATACACTTTCAAGATCTTTATCAAACAATGTTAGACTTCCAGGTTATCAAACATCACCAGACGGATTGACCCGCCCTGACAGAAGTTTTATGTTAGGAACAAGGGATCAACCAGAAGATATTGATGGAAAAAATTTATACAGGTATCACATTGAATTCTTAGAAGATTATGTAGATTTAATAAAACATATTGAAGAATTAGAAAAGGAAAATCAAAAATTAAAACAAGATAATGAGGAATTAGATGAATATTCTAAAAGAATGTATTCATTAAATTATGATTTAAATAAAGATTTAGATAAAAGTGAAATTGATTTAATAAAATCACAAAATATGTTGAAAACTCAAAACCAAGGAGGAGGAAGAAAAACAAGAAAAAAATCAAGGAGAAAAAATAGAAAACGATAAAGTCTAAAGTTTAGTCGTATAATTTAACACGTAATAAATTTAATTTATTACATAGCATAGTAGCTTCCTTTTTATCCTATTATTATATTTATTATGGGTCCCAAAATTTAAAATCCGAACTTTTATCTATATAAAAATACATATAATGTATAGTGAAGAATGTATCAATTTTTTTATCTTTTTAAGATTATTATTTACATTTTATGAACCAATAAGAGTCTATCCTATTTTTCTAAGATTACACCCCAATTACCTAGTTCGTAAAAACTCTTTAAGATTGTAAAAGACTTATCTACTAAACCCTCTAATTCATCTTTCTTAAATACATAGTAATATCTTTCTCCCATTAAGTTTCCTCTTTTATCTTTCCAAGATACCATATTATCTTGTTTTGTAAATTTTCTCCTTGAATTTTCAGGTTGTTCTAAAGCCCATACAAGGATTAGTGTTTTTCCTCCTTTTTTTGTAACTCTCATAATTTCTTCGATGGCCTTTTGACGCTTTTCTACGGTTGATAAATGATGAATAACAGCTATACATATTGTGTAATCAAATGTTTCATCTTCATAGGGTATATCTAAAATATCACCGTAAATTGTATTTAATCCTTGAATTTTACATATATCTACCAATCCCTGACTAAAATCACAACCATAATTTTCACAATCTTTACGATATTTCATATTTTTCCCATTTCCACAACCAATATCACCTATTTTACTCATAGGTTTCACACTATCTAAGAAATCTTCAACACATGACCAAGGACGATACCTTGTATCACTAAATTCTTTCGCAATTTTATTGTATACATTCTTTACGTTTATTTCTTCAATACTCATTTTAATAGTAACAGATACATTTCTTCAAATTTATTATTATTTAAAGAAAGTAATTCGTATTTTAATAATATAATATGTCTTTTAAAGATAAACCATTAAAAAAAATTGTTGCAGATACAAGAGTTACAATAGATGTAATACACACGGGCATAGTTAAAGATTTTAAAGATAATAATGAAATTTTAGAAGAAAAAAAGAGAGAACTAGAATCATATTATCAAATTGAACAAATAGATGAAGTTTTAATGAAAATAAAATATTTAGAATCAGAAATAAAAAAAATAGAAACAAAAAAGTCAGATGAAATAAACTATTATCTAGAAACATCTGATTTACTCAATGAATATTATTCTAAAAAACAAGGAACAATTGAAGAAACAAATAAAGAATTAAGTGTTTTAGACTTTATGAATAAAAAAAACAAAGAAAAAAAAACAGATGATTTAATCAACAAATATATGGTAAAAGTTGATGATACAGTCATCCCCGAAAATACAACAGTTAATTTAGATATATGTAGTAATTGTAATAGTACGCTTACACTTAAAACAATCGATAGTGTTCTCTGTTGTGAAAAGTGTGGATATACTGAAAAAATTATCATTAATTCTGAAAAAGTTTCTTATAAAGATCCACCAAGAGAATCTTCATATTTCGCATACAAACGTATTAATCATTTTAATGAATGGTTGGCTCAATTCCAAGCAAAAGAAACAACTGATATTCCACAAGATGTTTACAATGGTATTATGAAAGAACTTAAAAAAGATAAATTTATTAAGTTAGAGGAACTTTCTTACAAAACGGTAAGAGAAATACTCAAAAAGCTTAAATATAATAAATATTATGAACATATCCCACATATTATTAATATTATCAATGGAAAACCAGCCCCTGTCCTCACAAGACAATATGAAGATCAATTACGTATGATGTTTAAAGAAATTCAAACACCTTTCATGGAACATTGTCCAAGTGATAGGAAAAATTTTTTATCATATTCTTACGTCCTTCATAAATTTTGCGAATTATTAGAATTAGATGATCTTTTAACATATTTCCCTCTTTTAAAAAGTAGGGAAAAACTACAACAACAAGATAATATTTGGGAAAAAATTTGCCAATCCCTAAAATGGCAATATATACCGAGCATTTAATCTCCATCAACAATTACTTTTTCAGGCATACAGTTATCTAAAATTGCGAATGTTGTTGCTGCTAATAATCCAACATAAACGGCATGTTCATTGATAATAGAACAATTTGGTATGTAAAATGTAGATAGGGCAACAACAACTAACATAATTAGATATTTCAATAATCTTTTTGCATTTATCATTTATATAAATTAAATAAAAAAAATAAAATATATTAATATAAATATGGAAGGAGGTCAAAGATTGAACAATGGTCGTGTTTCTGACGCGCAAAAGATAAGTAATTACAGAGCTCTAGAAGATCAAATAATTTATGACAATCAACGCGATGATTCTTTGAAAGGTATCATAGAAAGGTCAAAATTAAGTAATATATTTTTATCAAATGAAAACACCTCAAATATTCAAAGACAAATCAGATTTGGTGTAAATAAACAAACAGGTAAAGTTATTTCCAATCAATCTCCTCAAGAAGTCAATACAGTTATGAGATCTATCTACCTACAAGAAGGGAGCGTTCCAGTAACATCTGATGAAGAAGCTCGTCAAGTAATATCTAAATTAAATAATGATGTAATTGATTACTGTGTAAATCATGTCGTTGTAAAATTAAAGCAACACGATATGTATATGAATGATATTTCGCAATTACCAATTCCTCTTGAAAGACCACAATTTGATAAAAAGAATATGACATACGATATGAGTAATTTAATGTAAATAATTATTAATATGTCTTATCAACCATCTTTTTTAAAGTCGAAACACCAATTTTTATATTGTTATCAATTTCTATCTTTTTAATAAAATCCTTTTGTGAAAGACTATTATTCTCTTCTTTGAGTTTTAATATTTTTTTTACATCTTCCTCGGAAAATTTCTTTTTGTAGACTACTTTTTTAGAAGATTCCTTCCAAACGAGTAATTTACCCTGATTTGTTTCTTTCCATCCATCCATAACTACTTCTCCATTTGTTACTTTTAGGTGACAAGTCTTACAAAGTGGAACAAGGTTATGTTTCACATTTTTGTGATGTCCATCAATCATATTATTTTCATCCGCAAACTGTTGGTCTTTTATATGATGTGTCTCAAGTCCGTCACATTTCTTAAAACACATTTTACATTCATCCATAAAGATATCTTTATTGTATTGTGACTTTTTCGTTGTTAATACCTTATTCTTTTCAAAGTTGTTCTGAACCCCTTTCGCAAATGATATAAAATCTTTTTCCATCCCCATTGCTTCACAAACCTTTAATCCATAAATAGATGGACCCGACCCTTCCGCTAATTTACGATCATATATTAGAATATCTTTTTCTTCATCATAATCTATACGTAAATGATATACGCGTAAGTTTTCCAATCGGTTTACTTCTTCTAACCTTGTTAGCTCATGTAAATGTGATGTAAAGATAAATGTTGATTTCCTCTTACATAATGTATCTAGTCCCGCACTAATAATACAAAGGGCAGATGTTGTTTCTGTTCCTGAACAAAGTTCATCGCCTAATACCAATGAGTTCTTATCAGAACGACTCAAAATACTTTTAAGTTCTTGTATTTCTACAGCAAATGATGATTGTGACCTGAATATATTATCATTATTCAAAATTCTTGTAAATATCTGTGTATACGGCTTATAAATAAACTTATCAGAAGCTACAAACAATCCTGCTTGTGCCATAATAATATTTAACCCAACCGCTTTCATAAATGTTGACTTTCCGCAAGCATTTGTTCCGAACAATAAAATACCATCTTTTCCACCATTTCCTAAACGTATATCATTTTTTACGTATTCTGTATCAGTGTGGATCTTTTCTACAATTGGATGTCGGATACCACTACAATCTAAAAAGCTTTTTTCATGCTCTACGATTTCAGGACGATTGTAACCATTCTGAATAGAAAGTTTTGCTCCAGAACAATAACAATCTATTTCCGATAAGAAAAAGTAAAATCGCTTCAAACCTAAACTATACTTCTGAAACATGTAGATCATCTTTGATTCCCATTCTTTCTTATTAAGCTTTTTAATCTTGTCTTGAATTTCAATCAATTTTTCAGAAAGTTCAGAACATACATCAAACTTTATTATCGTAGATGATCCATCCTTCTTTTTGAATGTAAAGTCGCTCTTTTTAAAACTATATCGTGTCTTTCCATCAACCTTGACATGAATACTATTATCATTAAGATTTCCTAATCTTTCTTTCAATGTCTGAGCACGTTTATTTGTACAATACAAAAACCAATCATTCCGTTCATCAAAATCAACCTTGATACTTGTATCAGAACCATCCAAAAGTCCTGAAAGCCTTTCAGCAATCTTAAGTAAATCGCTATGATATACTTCTGTCATCTTATCATAATTATCCATATCTACATTAATACCCTTTTTCATGATTGATCTCTCCAGATTACCAAATTGTGTTAAATTATGAAAAATAAATGTTTCCTTACATTCATTGTAGAAATCAACGAAAGGCTGACATATATTCTTGTCATACTTATCTACGAGCTTTTCTTCTTCCATCAAAATGTTCAGAAATTTCATAACATATTCGAATGAAAGTGTATCAGAAAAAAAATCGCTCCGCTGAAGCATATTCAATCCCATTTTTCGCAATGACTTTTCTAAATCAGATACTTTTCTGAGTTCAGAATAAACCTTTTCATATAAATGGTTTTCTCTGAAAATATCAATGTAATCATATCTCTTTCTGATAACATCGGGATCAACCGAAGGATAAATTAATCTTTCTTTAAACAATCTTCTTCCCATTGTTGTCACACATAAGTTACATATAGAAAGTAATGATTCATTCTTACCCTTAAAATAAGAATAATTGTTTATCACATTCAGCTGACGAATAGAATTTGATGTTAAACATAAACAATTTTTATCACTCATCATCTCTGGTAGCTCAATATTATCCAATGTATTTACAAGATGATCTTGAATATACTGTAGCATATACACATAAGAAACAACCACTTCGGACTTCATCTCTAGATCAAAATGCTCAATAGGGGCCATCATGATATTCAGATTAAATATCTTTTGTAAAAATTCATTCTGATAAGATGTCTTTTTGTATTCTTTTTCAGAAAAATGATTTATCTGAATAGAATTGTGAGGTATATCCCACTTTTGAATAATATCATTCTTAGTCATCTCAAATCCTTCAAACTGAAAAAGGATCTCTGATGGATTGTAAAAGTGAATATACCTCCCAATTTCATCTATCCACAATCCACTGTCTTCTTCTTTGCTCAAGATATAATGTAAATAGTTCTTACCTGTTGAAAGATCAATTGTAGACAATCCCGTAATAAAGACATCTTTGTTCATGTAAGCATTCTTTTCAATGTAGACTGACATAAGGTATCGTGATTCTTTGTTATTATAATCTTCAATCGTTGTTCCAGGAGAAAGAATTCTTGTAACACCTCTTTCTGGATTTGGAGGAGCTGATATTTGTTCTACAATAACAACCGTATAGTTACTGTTCAGAAGGATATTTTCATACTTTCCTATACTATAAATAGGGAATCCAGCTAACAAACAGTTTCCAAATGATATTTCTGGTTTCTTTTTATTCTGTTTTGTAACCTGAAGGGCATTGTTTAGGACATTCTGACAGATATGATAAATATCAGGACCAATATTTACCTCATCGTTGATTACTGCGAAAAGATTAAAATGACTTCCTGCTTGCATCAGGACAACTGTATTTTCTCCATATTTTTTCGTGTATTTTTCATGATAATCCATGTATTTCCTGACATGGTGTTGAGTTTCCATTTTAGTATCTCTTATAATAATGAGATATATCTTTATATCTGTTCATGTAAGAAAAAAGAGAAATGACCAACATCTACAAGGTTCTCAGCGAGATGATGGGTGACGGCGATGGTCGCAGCCTGTGCCGCCAAGCACGACTACGCGTTTGGGGACCCGTCTGCCCGCCCGCCGTCGGCCTCAGCGGCACAGGCCTACCGGTAGGCCCAGTGCGTATAAATTTGATTTTTGTAGTAGAAGAATACTAAACAAAACACTTCAGAGCAAAAAGAGAAAACAGCAAAAAGAGAAAAAGAGAAATGACCAACATCTACAAGGTTCTCAGCGAGATGATGGGTGACGGCGGTGGCCTCTCAGAGGACGTCAAGAAGGGTATCCTAGTGGGGATTGAGCTCATGGGATATCAAGCTGAGAAATGGCTTGACAACGAAGAACATGCCATCAGCTTCCGGAACAACACAAAACTCGGAGATGGATGGAGTGGATGGAAAGAAACATACGATCACGTCGCTGGATTCATGTATTCTGAACAACCAGATGAAGAACAAATGAAGGACTGCAAACTTGAAACGTATGAGCTTGAAGAAGGTGAAGTTGAAGAAGATGAAGTTGAACTCGTCCCGATTGATGAATGGACCGCGTTCCTCAAGGGTGAGGCGTATAAGAAATCAGACAATTTCCCTTACACGAATCACCCCGCAACTGATGGAGGTCCTCAAAATCCACTAAAAAGTGCTGAAGAGATGAAGGATGGAATCGTGATTAAGAAGAATGATTCTGAAGATATGGAAATGAGCGAGGAAGAAAACGAACAAGGTGAGGATGAAGATGGAGTTACAGTTGTGTCTTTCACGACAGATGAAGAATACGGCTATGGGACAGATGAAGGTTCTGAACTAGATGATTGGGATGGATTCCGTGAAATCACATATGAGAATGTAAAGTATCTTTTGAAGGAAGACGACAACACTGTATACCCCTATTATGAATCTTTCGTTGATGGTGGTGTCGGTGTTATGAAGAAAGAAGAAAAAGTTATCCCTACCAAACTTAACAAAACGAAGCGTGAATTTACGGTAATTGAGTTTAACTCACACGATGATTTTGAGGACCATTTGGCACGTGCCAGGGAATCAATTCTTCCAGAAGATGGTGAAGGGGTAAAAGGTATTCTGGAGGATTTCATTCTAAAGAACTACCCTAATTTCAGATATTCTAAAGAAGGGGATTGGATTGAGTTTCGTGGAAAGAAGAATGGGGATTATCACAATGGTTTCTGTATTGAGACCATCAGCGGCCCCACTACAGGTGTTCTAACTACCCTTCCATCCATACGTGATTACTCTGAATACCGGCGAGCGATCTGGCAGATGCTGGAAGAGCTGCAAGAGCAGGGCGCCGCGCACCAGGAACTTCCATTGGTGGATCTAAATGAACAGCTAGGGTGGACAGAACAATTTCCACCAGACCAAACTGGTTCAAGACGACGAGGAGATAGATTCTTCATGTATAATCCCAAGGGTCGCAAGTTGGGTGATGTTATGAAGGAAATTGAAAAGGTATATACAGCATAAAAAAATGATTTATAAAGATTATTAATGTTATAACTATTATTTACATCTTTGAACATTTAAAACGACGATTTTTTTATATCTGTATATTATATAAATGAATTCAAGTTTATATAAAAGACAAATTATTATGTTTATCGTAATGGTCATTATTGGTATGCTGTTTAACCCTATGAACATATTAGCATATAGATTTTCAGACTTGTATATATCGCAAACACTATTTTATGGTGGTTTGTTAATGGCTTCAAACATGATGTGGGCACACGAGATTGTTCATTATTTATCAATGGGACATTTTAATATGTTAGTTTTCTCTGTTGGAATTATTTTATCTATTGGTGTATCAA
>Ga0209335_10000700_pt1 | contig 40170 bp, 40 predicted proteins | sample COG_09_FD_184753 | JGI IMG/M metagenome (GOLD analysis project Ga0209335, IMG submission 184753) | Pelagic Microbial community sample from North Sea - COGITO 998_met_09 (SPAdes) (version 2) | ecosystem: Environmental > Aquatic > Marine > Neritic zone/Coastal water | place: Helgoland, sampling...
TTGTCGTATACGTTGTTTGATATTACGGATACGACAGCATCAGCTGCTGCTGAATAATCAGTGATTTAATGGAGAATCCAGATGTCCTCTGACTCAACGTATGAAAGCTATTATGTGCCCCATAACAGTCCCCTTCCGATCTTTGCATCGTTGGGCCTGTTTCTGACTGTTTACGGGGGCGGTAGTTTGCTGAATGAGATCCAGTCCGGATCAGGCGGCAACTTTGGTACGACCGTGCTTGCGCTGGGCGGCTTGGTTATGGCGGTCACGTTGTTTTTCTGGTTCTCTAAAGTGATCGAAGAAAACAACGCAAAAATGTACAGCCAGCAGATGAACAAGTCTTTTGTTTGGGGAATGAGCTGGTTCATCTTCTCGGAAGTCATGTTTTTTGCAGCCTTCTTTGGCGCTTTGTTTTATGTCCGATTTTGGGTTGTTGACTGGATAGGGGAAACTGATGATGTCGTCGGTGGGCGTGGACCAAGTAGCATGATTTGGCCAGATTATGTGCCGGAGTGGCCACTTTTGAACAACCCCAACCCCGAGCAGTTTCCTGCGCCGGCGGGCGTGATTGGTGCCTGGGGATTACCGTTGGTCAATACTTTGCTGCTTGTAGCATCCAGCTTCACGGTCACCCTTGCACACCACGCCATCAATGCCGGCGAGCGGAAAAAAATTGTAGGATGGTTGGTGGTAACGATCGCGCTCGGGTTGGCCTTTTTAGTGTGCCAGGGCGTTGAGTATTATGAAGCCTACGCTCACTATGGATTGACCTTAAGTTCCGGTATTTTTGGATCAACGTTTTTCATGCTAACCGGTTTCCACGGTGCGCACGTGACCATCGGAACGATTATGCTCATCGTCATGTTAGGCCGGGCAATGAAGGGTCACTTCACCAAAACAGACTGTTTTGGCTTCGAAGCGGCTGCCTGGTACTGGCATTTTGTTGACGTGGTCTGGTTGCTGTTGTTTGTCTTGGTCTACATTCTTGGGACCTAACGGTCAGAAAAGCGAACGAGCGTCGAGGCGCGGCGCAGGCTCGCGTTCCCCCGGGCATTAGGCCAGGACCAAGTCGGTTACGACAAGGTGGGATGCCAAGGCGCTGCAATGCCCAATTGACCCGTGTACAGCCCGTAAACGACGACGATCAGTAACAGCGCAGCTAGCGAGACCCGAACGGTTAAGAACCGAGCGGTCCGGCTGACTTTCTCCTCACCCATATCGTGCATCATTGCGTAGAAGGCTGTACCCAAAGCAATAATATTTGCGATCAGTAATAACACGACGATTGTTTTAAGCAGCATCTTGTAGCCCCTGGTGAATATGGTGATACGTCTCCCTGGCGAAAGAGGTCGACCCGATGGCGATTAGAGCACAAATTAATCTTCGGCTCCTGTTGTTTACAGTAGCGTTTACGGCATTGTTTATTACGCTGGGCGTTTGGCAGTTGGGGCGTGCGGTAGAGAAGGCTGAGCAGATTGCGCAGCACGCCCGCCTTTTAAATCTTCCAGCCGAAAAACTCGAAGAGGTGCCAGACAAGGAGCGGATAGACGGTCGCCTGGTTGAGGTGGTTGGTGCAATCGAAATCGAGCAGGTGTTTTTGCTGGATAATGTTGTGCTTGACGGACGGGTTGGTTTCGAAGTTGTGCATCCGATGCGGCTTGAACAGGGCGGCACCGTGTTAATTAATCGCGGCTTTGTCGCGGCCGGCGCATCGCGAGCCGTGATCCCGAAGGTGCCCGCGTTGGAGAATCGAGTCTCAACGCTTGGGCGTATCTACCGCTCTGATTGGATGAACAGCGACCAACCCTTAGCGTATGATGGCTGGCCGCGAGTGGTCCCGACGCAGGACCCAGGGGTCTTGTCGGGCGTACTCGGGCAGCAACTGCTGCCTTTTGTGGTCCGTTTGGAAGCGTCGGACCCAAATGGATTGCCCAGAAATTGGGTAACGTCGGTGATGCTGCCTGAAAAACATCAGGGTTACGCGGTCCAGTGGTTCGCCATGGCGGCGGTTTTGGTCAGCATGTTTTTGTATTTTACCTTCGGTCGTCAATCACAAGGAGCGCCGCTATGACGGATAAGGACCTTACTCAAAGCCGTCGGAAATTGTTGCTCGTCGCAGCCACAGCTTTCGTTCCGATGATGATTGCCTATGGGTTGTTTTTTTTCGCGCCCGACATGATTCCTAAAACGACGACGAATCAAGGGGATCTCGTTCAACCGAGTATCGATGTTTCTGACCGCTTGGCCACTGAAGGGCGTTGGCAGCTGCTCATCCCAATGCGTGAGCCTTGTTTGCAAGCCTGTGCTGAAACCGTGCAGAACGTCTTACATCAAACCCGTCAAATCAATATCGCCCTCGGTAAAAATGCCGATCGTCTTGGTCGCGGTCTAGTGCGTTCAACGCCTTTCCCGCCGGCGGAGGGAGCGGCGATGAAAACTGATTATCCGAACTTGAAATTAATTGTCGATACTGCCCTGCTCGCCGAGCTGACGGCCGTGGCTTCAATGCGCCAGGATCCTGCCGACTATCATGTGTTCTTGGTTGACCCGATGGGGCAATTGATCCTGGCCTATCCTGCCGAGAAAGTGGATAAGCCCTTGCTGCTTGATTTAAAGCACTTGATGAAAGTCTCGAATATAGGTTGAGGACGTCTTGTCAATGAATTCAGAGGCCGCATCCGTTACAATTCCCAAATTCAAGCGTTCGAAATCCTAATATGAGCGATGTTCTTCAAGCCAAGGCCTTCTCCGGATGGCGCGATTACTATGAGATGTGCAAGCCGCGCGTCGTATTGTTAATGCTGTTGTGCACCTTGGTTGGGATGTTCCTAGCAACCAATGAGTCCGTGCCTTTGGATTTAATTGTTTATTGTCTGGTCGGTGTTGCATTGGTTGCAGGTTCCGCAGCGGCGTTAAACCATCTTGTCGATGCAACGGTGGACCAAAAGATGGCGAGAACGGAGCAGCGGCCTGTGGCGCAAGGTCGGGTTTCGATGGCTCAGGGACTTGTGTTCGTGGCGGTGACCGGCGGGCTTGGACTGGCGATTTTGGCGTTTTGGGTTAACCCGCTGACCGCCGGGCTGAACTTCCTAGCGTGGCTGGGATATGGCGTGATTTATAGTCTGTATTTGAAACGGGCAACGTCCCAAAATATCGTGATTGGCGGCTTGTTTGGTGCGGCGCCGCCGCTCTTTGGTTGGACCGCGGTGACGAACAGTGTCGACGGCGGTGGTTTGCTTTTGGTCTTGATCATCTTTGCCTGGACGCCGCCGCATTTTTGGGCGTTGGCGATCGACCGGTTAAGCGATTACGAAAAAGTCGATATTCCGATGTTGCCTATTACCCACGGCGTTGCGTATACCAAACTGCACATCTTGCTCTACACGATTATTTTGCTGGTCGTGTCTGTTTTACCTTTTGTGATTGGAATGAGCAATTTACTGTATCTAGCGGCAGCCGTCGCACTTGGCGCTGGGTTTTTATACTGGGCTTTGGCCATGATGTTTGATCGCAATCCGAATGCGCCCTTGGAGACGTTTAAGTATTCGATTGTTTATCTTGCGGTATTATTTTCTGCCCTACTGCTGGACCACTATTTGATGCCGACGTCCTATGTATAGCGATTCACAAAAAATGGGTATTCGCAAAACGCTCGGGATCTTGCTCGGGATCATCATCGTGATGCTCAGTCTTATTTTCCAAAACTATGTCACACGAGGCGTTACCTTGACCCCAGAGCAGGCGGCTAAGCTGGGCTATATTCGATTTGAACAGCCTCGCAATGTCACGGTACCGAATCTGTTGACGGAACAAGACGCGCGGATTTTGCCAATGCATTTCCAAGGCCAATGGGACTTTCTGTATTTTGGCTTTACCTCTTGCCCGGATATTTGCCCGACGACCCTCGCGGTGTTAAATCAAGCCCTGCGCTCTGTTGAAGTGCCGCCTCGTGTGCATTTGGTGACCGTGGATCCAGAGCAAGATACACCGGCGCAGCTCGCCCGATATCTTTCAGGGTTCAATCCTGACTTTTTAGGCGTGACCGGCGCACATGATCAGATTACGCAATTGGCAACCCAGCTGAATGTCGCTTTCGGTAAAGTGCCGGGCGCTGAACCGGGTTCCTACACAGTTGACCATACGGGCTCGATTATCGTTTTGGATGAGACAGGGCGTTATGCCGGTTTTATTAAAGCGCCGCATCAACCTGGGCAGCTGCAACAAATCATAGTGGGTCTGTAGTAAGCGGCGCTGCTTGTTGTAAAACCGCAAGGCGCTTTAATTGGTCATAGGGATCTTTTCGAAATTGCCCGCCCGCCTCTGTCTCAAAACGGGTAAGCGCGAATCGGGCAGCCGCGATTTGCCGAACGTCATTGAGTGCTCGTTGTTCTTCAGGCTCGAGCGGGCGTTGAGCATGATAGCCCTCGAGCATTGCTGTTGCGTGCGCTGGCATGGCTTGGAACTGCTGATTCATGCACCAATCGTTGAGCGCGATGGCGAGATCCATAAGCCAAAGATCGTGCCCGATATGGAAAAAATCTAACACGCCAACCAATGCATTGTCTTTAAACAAGATATTGTCTGTGAAGAGATCGCCGTGAATGAGCCCTTGAGGTAGCGTGCTGCTCTCAAGCGTTTGGTAGCGATCAATGACGGTCTGCAGCAGCGCAATTTCAGCCTTCGACAAGTGCTGGCGGACAGCCCCTAAGGCCTGATCCATCCAAGTGCTGTCGAACGCATTTTTGATTGATACTGGGTAAGCGGTCGATATGGTATGCAATCGACCCAACATGGCGCCCAATTGTCGACAGTGTTCCGGACTGACGGTTTCGAGGTGCTTACCCGGCAGTTTTACCATGAGCAAAGTTGGTTTGCCCTGGAGGTCTGGATGTCCGCGATCATCCTGGGATAGTCTGGGATTTGGAATCGGCAGACCATAATGCGCTAAGTGTTTCATGACCGCTGAAACGTCTGAAATTTTTGCGGCGTTGGCCCCTTCGACGATTGTCAGGATGGACAGAAACTGATGCTCATGGCGATGGGTTGCGATCAAATAATTACTGTTTTCGATACCCTCGGTGATGGCTTCAAAGTAATCTAGCTCACCTAGGTCATAATGCTTTAAGTGGGTTTTAATTTCTTCAGCGGTGAGGGAAGTAAAGACGCCCATGGGTTACCACTCAATGAGGGTCCATTGTGGATAGAGATGTTTTTGATCGGTTAAGTCCGTGAAGTGCGCTTGTCCTGAGGCTGGGACGAGGTAATAAGGTCGACCGGATTTAGGGATGACCTTAATCATCATTAAGATGCCGTTTTGCCTAAACTCAAAAATACGCTGATCTGCCTCATTTTCAACGAGGGTAATGGTCTCATCGGTTGCTCGCAGATCTGCGTCGGAAAGCGCCGACAGGGCAGGATGTGTTGCCAGCATCAACAGAATGAGCATTGATAGTGAGCGAATATTCAAAGTATGGTTGTCACAGATTTAAGGGGTGATTGATTCATGTCGAGTAAGTTTAACGTAATCCTGGTAGACGGTTCATCTTACCTGTTTCGGGCTTTTCACGCGCTCCCACCACTGGTTACGTCTCAGGGGCAGCCAACAGGTGCCATTAAGGGGGTCATTAGCATGATCCGGCGACTGCAATCTGATTTTCCGATGGCGAAGATTGTGGTGGTCTTTGACGCAAAGGGCAAAACCTTTCGCAACGATCTCTATCCTGACTATAAGGCCAACAGACCCCCGATGCCGGAGGAGCTTCGAACTCAGATTGAACCCATTCACCGAATTATCGAACAAATGGGACTGCCGCTCGTTGTCGAGCCGGGGGTCGAGGCCGATGATGTGATTGGCACCCTGGCTTGGCGCGCGGCGGCAGAAGGCCAGCAGGTACTGATTTCGACTGGCGACAAAGATATGGCGCAACTCGTCAACGCAAATGTGACGCTCATGAATACGATGACGGATCAGTATTTGGACGAGGCGGGTGTTGTGAGTAAGTTTGGGGTTCGACCGAACCAAATTATTGATTACCTTGCCCTGGTTGGGGACACCGTTGACAACATTCCCGGTGTTCATAAATGCGGGCCAAAGACCGCGGTTAAATGGCTTGCAAGCTATGACAGCCTTGAGGGTGTGATGGCCCATGCGGATCAAATTACCGGTAAGGTCGGCGATTACTTGCGCGAAGCACTACCACATTTACCGCTGTCATATGATCTCGCCACGATTCGAACGGCGCTTGATTTACCCAATGCCGGCGATTTGTCCGCGACTGCGCCGGATTTACAGGCGCTCGGTGCGTCTTACGAAGCGTATGAGTTGCGCGCTTGGCGTGATGCCTTGGACAGTGGTGCGGGCGCGGTCGCCGAGGTCACGCCACAAGCGGTGCCAACCGATTACGATCTGGTCCTATCGCAAGAACAGCTCAACATTTGGTTGGATCGCCTGGCGGCGGTTGAACAGTTTGCCTTTGATACCGAGACCACTGGGTTGAATTATATGGACGCTGAGATCGTCGGTGTTTCGATTTGCACAACACCCGGGCAGGCAGCTTACATTCCTTTCGGACATGATTATCCGGAGGCGCCGCAACAATTGGCGCAATCGGACGTGCTCGACCAGCTATCGGTGTTTCTCAACGATCCGAAGAAGCTCGTGATTGGTCAAAATTTGAAATTTGATCTGAGCATCTTGGCCCGATATGGCCGCACGATCAATGCGCCGATCGCCGATACCATGCTTGAGTCCTACGTTTATAACAGCGTTGCCACGCGCCACAATATGGATGATTTGGCACAGAAATATTTAGGTCGCAAGACGGTGAAGTTTGAAGAGATCGCGGGAAAGGGGGTTAAACAGCGCACCTTTAACCAGATCGAGCTGGAGATTGCGGGTCATTATGCCGCCGAAGATGCTGATATTACCTTTCAGTTACACGAGACGCTCTGGCCAAAAATTTTGGGGGACAATCGATTATTGCCCGTTTACCAAAACCTTGAAGTGCCGTTGATTCGGGTGCTGTCCCAAATTGAACGCAACGGCGTTTTGATTGACTGCGGGATGTTGGCGACACAGTCTGAAGAAATAACCCGAGAACTGGCAGACCTAACCGTGACCGCCTTCGACCTTGCGGGCGAGACGTTTAACCTGAGTTCGCCGAAGCAACTTCAAGCCATTTTGTTTGAGAAATTGCAATTACCGGTCCTGAAGAAAACGCCAAAGGGTCAACCTTCAACCAATGAGAGCGTCTTGCAGGAATTGGCACTGGATTATCCCTTGCCAAAAGTGGTGATTACACACCGAGGGTTAAGCAAGTTAAAGTCCACTTATACCGATCAGTTGCCTAAGCTGGTTAGGCCTCAAAGTGGTCGATTACATACGTCGTATCAGCAAGCTGTCGCAGCAACGGGGCGACTTTCTAGCACCGACCCGAACTTACAAAACATCCCGATCCGAACCGAGGCGGGCCGGCGGGTCCGAAAGGCTTTTGTTGCGCCGCCCAAGCGGTGCTTACTGGCTGCGGACTACTCGCAGATTGAGCTCAGAATTATGGCGCACTTGTCCGGTGATGAAGGACTGACCTTGGCGTTTCAGCAAGGGTTAGATATTCATCGCGCGACGGCCGCTGAAGTGTTCGGTGTAGCGCTTGACGCGGTGACCCAGGATCAACGACGCAGCGCTAAAGCCATCAACTTCGGACTGATTTACGGTATGTCGGCTTTTGGTTTGTCGAAGCAGTTAGGCATTCCTCGGGTGGATGCTCAGACGTATATGGATTTGTATTTTCAGCGCTACCCAGGGGTGCAGCGTTACATGCAGGACATTCGAGCTCAAGCCGCAGACCAAGGTTATGTTGAAACCTGGTTTGGTCGTCGCTTGTACCTGCCTGAAATTAAATCGTCTAATTTTCAAATGCGTCAAGCCGCAGAACGCACGGCAATCAATGCGCCGATGCAGGGGACGGCGGCCGACATTATTAAACGCGCCATGATTGATGTTCAGCAATGGCTTAACACCTCGAAGGTGCCTGCTTTGATCATCATGCAGGTGCATGATGAATTGGTTTTAGAAGTCGACGAGGCGGCACTCGAAGCAACGCAGGCAGCCGTTGTTCGGTTAATGGCCGGCGCGGCAGAACTGAGTATTCCGCTCGAGGTTGAGGTTGGGGTCGCGAAAGATTGGGAAGGCGCGCACTAGAGCGTGTGAAGATGCTACGCCGTGCAACCGGTAATGGCGCGTTTTCCACGGCCGTTGGTGTTGCAAATCAACCTTAAGCCGCGTGCTGGTTTGTCAGGCACGGCACAATAACTTACCGCGAAATCCGCTTAAATGATGGTGCTTGTCTCAAATATAAAAAATTAGGGAACTATTGTGAATTTGCTTGGTCATAAGGTTTGTGTTGCACAGTTTCGGTAGAAGCTTCGGTTTTCCCCATTTTCCGAAGTCTCGAGCCCCACTCGTAATCCCCATTGCGAGTGGGGTTTTTTTTCGCCAACACGCTTACCCAGCATCGTTTCCGCCTTACGATCAGCTTGCCATATGGTTCTGCGCAGAAGCCCTTAGCGTGTTTTCAAAAAAAGCCCTTAGCGTCTCGAAGGTAAAAGCCCTTAGCGTGTTTTCAAAAAAAGCCCTTAGCGTCTCGAAGGTAAAAGCCCTTAGCGTGTTTTCAAAAAAAGCCCTTCGCGTCTCGAAGGTAAAAGCCCTTAGCGGTTGGTAAAAGCCCTTAGCGTCTCGAAGGAAAGAGCCCTTAGCGTTTTTTAAGGATAAAAGCCCTTAGCGTTTTTTCAAAATAAAAGCCCTTAGCGTTTTTTAAGGATAAAAGCCTTTAGCGTTTTTCAAAATAAAAGCCTTTAGCGTTTTTCAAAATAAAAGCCCTTAGCGTTTGGTAAAAGCCTCTAGCAACTTGAAAAGACAAATGTCAGCATTTGAATGACGGGCACTGGCGACAAACCGTTCTTGGCGAGCATCCCGGTTTCTATCAATCGCGACAGGCGCGATTGCTTGGGCAACCGTGTGGGCGTACAAGGGATGCTGAGAGGCTTTTGAGTAAGGGCTTTGAATGAGTCGGTTCGCTCGGGACTGGAAACGGTATTTTTTATTTAATTTAGGGGTTAGCGGAACTATTGGGTTTTCGTTGGGTCTCAGTATTCGTATTTCAGAGTTTCGACAGAAGCTTCGGTTTTCCCCATTTTCCGAAGTCTCGAGCCCCAATCGTAACGTCCGTTACGATTGGGGTTTTTTATGGATCAATTGATAGCCAGCCATCCAAAACGCCTTTCAAAGTCTCTAGGCCTTGGCCGTTCGGAGCAGAAAACGTTTGCACTTTGGCATGTTGTGGCAGGGTCGCGCGCACTTTTAGCAGCGCATTCTGTTGTGCGCCTCGTGCGAGCTTGTCCGCTTTGGTCAGCAGCACATGAATGGGTAGCCCGGCAGTTTGCGACCATTCCAACATCATCTCATCAAAGGGTTTGAGCGCGTGCCGGATGTCGGTGAGCAGAATAACGCCTTTGAGGCTTTGCCTGGATCGAAAATAAGTGTCTAAATGCGTCTGCCAATATTGTTTGAGGGTCAATGGCACCTTTGCATAGCCATATCCTGGTAAGTCCACGAGTCTGGTTGTTTCCGTAATCCCAAAAAAGTTTATCAACTGGGTCCGTCCTGGCGTCTTACTCGTACGAGCCAGTTTTTTTTGTCGGGTTAGCGTATTGATCGCACTTGATTTACCCGCATTGGAGCGTCCACAGAATGCGACCTCTGCGCCCTCGTCAATCGGGCACTGACTCATTTGGGCGGCACTGGTTATAAACTGAGCGGACTGGTAATTGAACTGCTGCATAGCGATTACTTCGTGACCTGATGTGTCACTCTAGACGGTTTCAGATATAATAGCGCATCCGCTGGGAGGCGCGCCCTACTCGGAATGGATTTAAAAGATTTCTCCGGGTTGACTCGGTAACGTTTAACAAAGGTATGCCATGTATAAATTAATGATAACGCTGGGTCTTTTTCTTGTCAGTGGCGCGGTACTGGCCGCGGGCAACGCAAAACAAGGCGAGTCTCTCACAGCAACGTGCCTAGCCTGTCATGGCGCAAACGGTAACAGTCTGGTTGGCAGCTTTCCGAATATCGCAGGTCAAAACGAGGCCTATCTTTACAAGCAGCTGGTTGATATTCAAACGGGCGCGCGTAGCGCGGTTTTGATGACAGGTATTTTGGATGGTCTAACGTCCCAGAATCTTGAAGATTTAGCGGCCTATTATGCCTCGCAAACCCCCGCTCGAGGCGCGGCGGATCCAGACTTGGTTGCGTTGGGCGAGTCAATTTACAAAGCCGGCATTGCGCGTAAAAATGTGGCGGCGTGCACGGGTTGTCACTCGCCAACGGGCCAAGGTAATGGTTTGGCCAAGTTTCCAATGTTGGCAGGTCAGTGGGCTGAATATACCGAAACGCAATTAAAAGCGTTTCGGTCAGGCGCACGCGGCAATGACGGTGATGGCAAAATGATGCGGATTTCTGCCATGGATTTGAGTGATTCAGAAATTAAAGCGGTCGCATCTTATATCGCGGGGTTAAGGCCTTAGCAACTTGAGGCTGTTTTAAAAAGTTGGATCACTAGGAGTTTAAAATGCGCCAATCAATTCTCTTTCGAATGAAGCGGCTTGGGGTGGTCCCTGCCATGATGTTTCTTCTCTTGAGCTTCGGTGCGCAGGCCGAGTACGAAGCCGGGGTGCACTATTTTGAACTGCCGACGCCAATTGCGGTAAGCGGCGATGGGATCGAAGTCACGGAATATTTCTCCTATGGCTGTAACCATTGTTATCAATTCGAGCCAATACTGGCGGCCTGGGTTAAAACATTGCCAGAAGACGTCACCTTTAACCGAACGCCTGCGATGTGGAATCAAGGGTATACCCTGCTGGCGCAGACTTACTACACGCTGCTTGCAATGGATCTCTTGGAAACAATGCACCTTGAAGTGTTTAATGCCATTCACCTGAAACGGCAAAATATCCGAAGTCCCGAAGCCATGGCGGATTACCTGTCCAAGGTGGGCGTCGACCCGTTAGCCTTTGTTAAGGTGTTTAACAGTTTTGGCGTGCAATCGAGCCTCCGTCAGGCGGATGCTCGGGGGCGAGCCTATCGCGCCACCGGCGTACCAACGATCATCGTCCATGGGAAGTATCGGATTGAAACGGGTTCGGCAGGGAGTACGCAAGCGATGCTGAAAGTTGCCGAATACCTCATCAATTTAGAACGCCAATAACGCAGCACGCGATTGATGCATGTTTGGCAGCCTGAAGACATCCAAGAGGCTGATGAAGCGATACTGGGTGTCGCAACAAAGGATATCAGCGCAAATCTGTTTTTAACGCCGATTGCAGCAGTCGAGCATTGGGCGGGGCGCAATCCACAGGCGACCTGTCTCAGCGCTGAAGGTGTAGAACTCTCTTATGAGCAGGTTTTGCGACTCACGCGCGCGCTGGCTGCGGAATTTAACGCGCTGGGCATAGGCGTCGGCGACCGAGTGGTCCTTGAGTTAGAAAATGGCCTAGGGGTTGTCTTAAGCTTTTTGGCTTTAAACCGTTTGGGTGCTGCGGCTGTGATCGTGAGTCCCAGACTATCCGATTTTGAGCGTCAAAAAATTGCGAATCATGCCCTGCCGGTTGCGATCATAAGGGCGATTACGCTGCCGAGTTGTGATGGCTTGCGAGCGGCATTACCGACGAATGTGCTGACCGCTTTGGGGCTTGGCTGGTTTGATGAGGGCTTGGCCGCGTCGCCAGATCGAGACAAGCACCCGCTTGCTGAAGATGTTGCCGCGATGATTTATACAACGGGCACGACGGGCGAGCCTAAAGGGGTCATGCTCACCCACCAGAATTTGATGTTTACAGGCTTCGTATCTGGGAAGTTGCGGGGTCTTGGCGAAGCCGACAGGGTGTTAACCGCGCTGCCCTTATCCCATGCTTTTGGATTATCAGCCGTACTGTGTTCTGTTCTGACGCAGGGCGCAAGCCTTGAGTTACTGGCCACATTTTCGGCCGCCCAAATCCTGGTGCGCCTGCGTGATGGCGCAATCACGGGATTTCTGGGCGTGCCTGCGATGTACACTCAGCTGGTTAGCACGGATACCCAGCGCGATCAGCGCTACCCTTTTCTTCGCTTTTTGTTTTCGGGTGGCGCGCCGCTCGACCCAACCTTGAAAAAAACAGTCGAGGCGCGCTTTGGATTGCCGTTGCACAATGGTTATGGCTTAACAGAGTCCGGGCCGACCATCGCCCAGACCCGACTTTATGCGCCGTTGAACGACACCTCCGTTGGGTTCGTGATTCCAGGCGTCGACTATCAGATTATGGACGCCGCTACGTCCGACGCGGGTATTGGCGAACTCAAAGTTCGTGGTCCCAACGTCATGGCGGGCTATTATCGAAATCAGGCGCAGACCGATCAGGTATTAATCGATGGCTGGCTGGCAACGGGGGACCTAGCGCGTACGAATCCGTCCGGTGCGCTTGAGATTGTAGGTCGGATAAAAGAACTCATTATTAAAAACGGCTTCAACGTTTACCCCCCTGAAGTGGAAGCGGCGTTGCTCAAATTGCCAGAGATCATTCAGGCGGCGGTTATCGGACAAGCGGTCCCTGGCAACGAAAGAATTATTGCCTTTGTCCAAGCGACCGGCTCTGGGTTGGATGTCGAAGGGATCAATCAGCAACTGCGGTCAAGTTTGGCAGGTTATAAGCTACTAGATGAAATTCGAGTGCTGGATCAGTTACCTGCCGCGCCATCCGGAAAAATTTTAAAGCACCAACTGCCTGGTCTGTTGTAAACACGGACGCACTACAAGGGTGTATGAATTTGCGCGTCCAGGGTCACGCTGCATTGAATTGCGCAGGGCCATAGAATAAAATTCGTCATGGCGCTTAAGAAATTCTGTTTAAAACCGCATCGTTTGTCTTTGAGGGCCGCCCTCGCCGAGTTTCTGCGCACCCCCCCCAACTCAACCCGCCATTTTGATTGGAAGCCCTGCGTCCGGTCAAAGTACTGTTTAGGAGCGCCCGATGGCTAAGATTTTGGATGATATCTCACGAACGTTTGGTGAGTACTTGTTACTGCCCAGACTGACCCGTCGTGATCAGCATATCGATCGCATCGATTTATCAGCGCCCTTGTCGCGGTCTCTTAACGGCGCACCGGGGTCTTTATTTATCAATATTCCAATTGTTTCAGCCTGTATGCAGGCCGTCTCTGGTGTTGATCTAGCCGTCGCGCTCGCCCGTCAGGGGGGGATGAGTATGATTTTCTGCTCGCAAAGCATCGAAAGCCAGGTTGAGATGGTTCAAAAGGTGAAGGCCCATAAAGCGGGTTTTGTTGTGAGCGGCGCCAATATCCAGCCCGATGCAACATTGCAAGCGGTGCTCGAGTTGATGACGCGAAGCGGACACTCGACCATCCCGGTAACCCTTGATGGGTCGTCCGAAGGCGAATTTCTGGGTTTGATTACGGACCAAGATTTCTGGGAGTTTGAAGATGACCTTCAGAATCTCGTAAAGGATCACATGACACCGAAAGCGGAGGTGATATTTGGCGTCGAAGGCATTTCCCTTAGAGAGGCCAATCGGCTTTTGCATCGTCATAAGAAGGATTGCTTGCCTATTTTAACCGCCGAAGGTCATTTATCAGCCTTGGTCTTCAAGAAAGACTATGTTGATCATCAAAAGCACCCCCTTGAGTTGCTGGACGAAGGTAAGCGCTTACGAGTGGGCGCCGCAATTAATACGCATGATTATCAAGAGCGTGTGCCCGCTTTGATGGCCGCTGGTGCGGATGCTTTGTGCTTTGACTCCTCTGATGGCTTCACGGAGTTTCAGATGGACGGTTTGGCTTGGATCAGAGCGCAATATGGGTCTGAGGTCGTGATTGGCGGCGGTAATGTTGTCTCTGCTGAAGGGTTTGATTATCTTGCGCAGTCAGGTCTTGTGGACTTTATCAAGGTCGGGATTGGCGGTGGTTCAATCTGCATTACGCGAGAACAAAAGGGGATTGGCCGAGGTCAGGCGTCGGCGCTGCTCGAGGTTGTGGCCCGTCGCGATGCGTATTTTGAAGAAACCGGGATCTATATTCCCATTTGTTCAGATGGTGGCCTAGCGAACGATACGCAAGTGGTTATGGCTTTGGCTATGGGCGCGGACTTCGTCATGATGGGTCGCTACTTTGCGATGACAGAGGAAAGCCCGACATCTAAAATATCGATCAACGGCCAGATGTATAAACCCTATTGGGGTGAAGGAACTGCCAGGGCTCAAAATTGGCAGCGCTATAGTGAAGGCATGAGTAGTCGAAAGATGATGTTCGAAGAAGGGGTTGATGCTTTTGTGCCCTTGATTGGCTCAGCCTCAGAAGTCTTAGAGACCACGCTACACAAGCTTAAAAGCACCATGATGAACCTCGGCTCAGATTCGTTAAAAACGTTCACAGACCAAGCAATCATCACCTTGGTGTCTGAACAGTCGATTGTTGAGTCTGGGACATCGAATGTCTTTAAGTTCTCTGGGAATCGCGATGTCGATGAATCCGACTGGGGCAACTAGACGTATTTTCCGCTATACTCCACGCGCGAATTTTCCAAAGGATCGGCTTCGATGAAAAAACTGCTAATGCTGCCACTTGCCCTCATTTCTTTCCTGGTGTTTGCCGGGCCGATAGAAGATGAAATCATCGCCCGAATCCATCAACCGGGTGCGGTTTGCCTTCAAGGGCAGGCATGTGCGTCGTCGCAAGCGACGTCGGTAGCAAGCACTGGGTCTGAAAGCCCGGATGCGATTTATAAGCGAAGCTGTGCAACTTGCCATGATTTGGGCATTGCTGGGGCGCCTGCCTTAGCCAACGTCGAGCAATGGGCGCCCAGACTTGAAAAAGGTATGGAGACGCTCTACGCCAGTGGTATCAATGGGCTTGCGCCTGGCATGCCGGCACGCGGGATGTGCTTTGATTGCTCAGATGATGATATTCGGGCCGTGGTGGATTACATGACGGCATCTGTTCAGTAAGTCTAAAACTGTGCGGTTAGGTTTGTCGAAGCACTAAGGCCTCCTCTAAGTGTCTGGGTGAAATGTTCGCTGTGCAGTCGAGATCAGCAATGGTTCGGCCGACTCGAATCAATTTTTGAATGGCCCGGGCTGAAAAATGGAGCGTTTGAGCGGCCTGCATCAAGAGACGTTTTGCGCCCGGATCGAGCGCGTACTTGTCGTCTGGCTGAGGCGTGGTCTGAAGCCTTTGCAACCTGAAGGCACGCGCTTGTTGGATTTGGTCGATCGCGATCTCATGCTCATCCTGGTGGCGCATGGGCGGTTCCCGAAAAAAAATCTTTGGATCCAGTGCTGGGACTTCAACCTGAAGATCGATTCGATCCAGAATGGGCCCTGAAACTCGATTTCGATAGCGCGTTATGTGTTCGACCGAACATCGACAGGGTCTGCGGCTCCCCAGCCAGCCACAGGGACAGGGGTTCATGGCGGCGATTAATTGGAATTTCGCAGGGAATCGCACTTTGTAATGTGCTCGGCTCAGATCGATACTGCCGCTTTCAAGCGGTTGCCTCAGCTGGTTAAGCACCGCATGGGTAAACTCTGGCAACTCATCGAGAAGTAAGACGCCTAAATGCGCCAACGTAATTTCGCCAGGCCTTGGCGGGCTACCGCCACCAATGAGCGCTGCAGCAGACGTCGAATGGTGCACTTCGCGAAAGGGACGCTCCAACATTCGGCCCGGGAAGGTGCCCGCGGCCACCGATTGGATACATGCGATTTCCACCGCCTCTTGCTCGGTCAAGGGCGCCATGAGTCCGAGTATGCGTTTAGCAAGCATGGTCTTACCGGAGCCAGGCGGGCCGAATAACAAAAGATGATGGCCGCCTGTGGCGGCGATGATCAACGCGCGCTTAGCCGTTTGCTGTCCCTTGATATCATCAAGGCCAGGACGGGGGATTGTGGGTTCCTCGTTCTTGTCGAGCTTGAGGGCGGTCATCGACCTCAATGGTAATTTTAGATCTGACAAATGATGGATCCCAAGGCCGGCCGAGAGCGTTGCCTGCCTGCCGGTCTGCACTGGACTTGCCTGCAATAGCGTGAGGCCACGTTCCTCGCAGGCTAAGGCCGCGATCAACAATCCTGGCACAGCTCGGATCTCACCGGTCAGGCTCAATTCGCCCATTGCACAAAGGTCGTTGAATCGCGCCGCCTCGAGTTGTTGACTGGCAATAAGGATCGATAGCGCGATCGGTAGGTCAAACCCAGCATGTTCCTTGGGCACATCACTGGGGGCCAGGTTGATCACAATGCGTCGATCGGGCAATTTAAATCCGGCATGCTCGATTGCGGAACGGACCCGCTCCCGACTTTGCTTTGCGCGGTTTTCACTCATGCCGACAATATTCAGTTGCGGCAGGCCGTTGCTGATGGTCGCTTCTATTTCGACGGTTTGAGCGGCTAAACCGATAATAGCTTGACCTAGTATGCGAGCGGACGACATGGTGCGATTCCTCGTCGATGTTTTAAATCTGTCAGGCGATTTAATCTGGCGGTTAAAACCGTGAATAGGCGTTATTCGCCGCACAACAATTGCGCATTGATAGGATATTTTGGTGCGCAATTAGGAAAAAAGCAGTGCGGGATAGCCCAAACAGCGCCTCAGCCGCGATAAATCGACCTTATTCCTGCAATTAATTCTGGCATGGCCTGTGCTTTACCTAACCCTAGATTCTTTGCAAAAAGTTGTTGCTAACACCCTGACGTTCAGGGATGTTGTTGATCCGAGGTAAGATGACCTTGGATGCGAGGATCTAAACGGCGACGGCTGGGAAAGTTGGTAGTTTAAGGCTACTATTTCCAAGTTAAGCTCAATTAGAATGACGCTGCGTCAAGTTGGAGTAAAAAGTCAGGACGTCAAAGGGTTTTAGTACCCCGCGATGTTGAAATTAATGCAGCGCCATTCAATAATCGCACGAAGTGCCATCCCGCGTGATGGCGAAGTCAAGGAGAGACGATGAAATTAGTAACCGCCATTATCAAGCCCTTCAAATTGGATGATGTTCGAGAGGCACTGTCTGAGATTTCCGTTCAAGGGATGACCGTCACCGAAGTGAAAGGCTTTGGTCGTCAAAAAGGCCACACCGAACTGTATCGGGGGGCAGAGTATGTGGTTGATTTCCTGCCCAAGGTGAAAATCGAAGTCGCAATCGACGATAGCAGCTTGGACTCTGTGATTGAGGCAATTACCAATGCCGCAAATACCGGAAAAGTTGGCGACGGTAAAATCTTTGTCTCAGCACTTGAAGACGTGATCCGAATCCGAACGGGCGAAACAGGCGCGGATGCGGTCTAATCGCGCGGCAAGAAAACCGGCGATGACGCAATCATAGAGTGTCCGTTCGAACGATAGCAGATTATAATGAAGGTCGGCGTGAGAAGGCTTAGTCTGCATGAAGTATCGAAGTACACGAGGCGGCGTAAGCGGTCTTACTTTTAGCCAAGCCGTAATGATGGGGTTGGCAAGCGACGGCGGGTTACTCGTACCTGAGTCCATCCCTGACGTGAGCGCGCGACTTGCTGATTGGCAGGGGTTGTCGTATCCGGAACTTGCAAGTCAAGTCATGTCGCCCTTCGTCGGCGATATCGATCAGACAGTGTTCAAAAACCTTGTCTTGACCAGCTACAAAAACTTTCAACACCCGGACGTCGCACCACTTGTGAACGTGGGCGGCGTCCAAATTCTTGAATTGTTTCATGGACCAACCCTTGCGTTTAAAGACATTGCGCTGCAATTTCTAGGCGAATTGTTTAGCCATATTTTGACGGAACAAGACAAGGTGCTGAACATTCTTGGCGCAACCAGTGGCGACACGGGTAGCGCGGCCATTGCCGGGGTACGCGGCAAACCTGGTATTCGAATCTTTATCATGTTTCCCGATGGCCGAACGAGCCCCATTCAAGAACGTCAGATGACAACGGTTTTGGATGATAACGTTTTTAATCTGAGTATTGACGGCAGTTTTGATGACTGTCAAAACCTGTTGAAAACCGTCTTCAATGATTTGTCGTTCAAAGAAACCTATGCGCTCGGCGCCGTAAATTCTGTCAATTGGGCTCGAGTTTTGGCGCAGGTGGTTTACTATTTTTGGACTTGGTTTCAACTCAAGCAGCCTGCTGAGTTTGACGTGGCGGTTCCGACTGGCAATTTCGGCAATATATTTGCTGGGTTCATTGCCAAACGGATGGGGTTACCGTTACGCAAACTGGTCCTTGCCACGAATGAAAATGATATTCTGGCGCGTTTTTTTCAATCTGGCGTGTATGAACGAGGCGAGGTTCGATTTAGTAACAGCCCAGCGATGGATATCCAAGTTGCGAGCAACTTCGAGCGCTACTTGTTTTATCAGCTCGGTGAGAATGCAATCGATTGTGCGGCGTTCATGAACCGCTTCCAAACTGAGCAATGTGCTGAATTGGCTCAGCCAGAGGGGTTTTTTGATTGGTTTACCGCGGATGCGGTGACGGATGCCGAAACGTTAAAAAGCATCCAAGGGATCTGGCGTGAGTTCAATTATCTTGCCGATCCGCACACAGCAGTTGGCTTTCACTTGGCTCAAAAGCACCGAGATCCTAATGTTCCGATGGTTTGCTTGGCAACAGCGCACCCAGCAAAGTTCGATGATACCGTCGAGACAGCAATCCCAGGCGTCACCAATCATCATCCATCGCTGGATGCGCTTTTGGGTCTGCAAACGCGAAAAACCGCGATCAAGGATGACCCGGAAGTTTTGAAGGAGTTTATTCGCGCTCGGTGCTGATTCGAGCATTGATCCGCTCGATTGCAGTTGGTAGCGCTGTGAGATCAACGATAGTCTCTGATGCCGGTACGGTATCTGCGGCGAGCTTTGTTTCAAGGGTTGTTTTCCAAACAGTGTGGATCCCAAGCGATGAGGCCGCAGCGACATCTAAAATGGGGTCATCACCCACATAAACCATTTCCGCGGGTTGGCATTGAAAATGCGCAAGCGCGGCCAAGAATAAATCGGGTTTGGGTTTGGGCGCGCCAACGTCTTCTGCAGAAAGCGTTAATTGAAAGAACCCTCCGATGGGTAACTGCCCAACATCCGCATTACCATTGGTGAGCGTGCATAATGCGTAGGCTTGGTTTAGGGCGCGTAGCGCCTCCTCGGCGCCAGAGTATAAGGTGACGTGGTTTCGGGCTTTTAAGAAAACCTGCATCGCGGTTTCTACAAGGTCTTGAGCCTGCCTGTGGTGCTCCGGCTGGCGTTGTACAAGACGTTGCAGTATGGCGCGTCTTAGGTCCGTGAGTCTAAAACTGTAATCAGGATGCGCTGCCAACACAGCGTCCCGTAAACTTTGAATATCGTCGGGGGGGTAATGAATTCCGGGATCGAGTGCTGCGAGATGGTTTTTGAGCTGTTGCTCGGCATAGAGAATTGCTGGTTTAACAGGCCACAACGTATTGTCTAAATCGAATCCAATTACCTTGATCATGTTTTGTCCCCTGGCAGTATTACGGCGCTCTTGGGCTTAGCGCGTCGAGCGGCCCTCGGGTGGGCTTGATCGTAAACTTGAGCCAAGTGCTGAAAATCAAGATGCGTATAAATCTGCGTCGTACTAATGTCTGCGTGACCTAGGAGTTCCTGAATGGCTCGAAGGTCTCCGCTAGACTCGAGGATATGACTGGCAAAGGAATGTCGGAGCATATGCGGGTGAACATGTAACCCATTGCCTTGTTTGCGGGTCCAAGATTTAATGCGCGCTTGGACATTGGTGTTGCTGATTCGCGTGCCGCGCTCGCTGATGAACAAGGCGTCAGGATCAATCTCCGCGCCTTTTGTCGGGACGTTATCGCGAACGTTCAACCAATCCTTGAGCGCTGTTTGAGCATAGCGACCGACCGGCAGGATGCGTTCTTTATTACCCTTGCCGTGAACCAAGAGGGTGTTTTCATCCCAAGAGACACTGCTTTTGTTGCATGCCGTGAGTTCCGATAAGCGTAGTCCTGAAGAATAAAATAGCTCCAATATCGCTTTGTCGCGGACATCATGCCAGCTGATGGTTTCCATCGTTAAGAGGTTGGAGACTTGATCCGCGTCGAGCGTTTTTGGTAGACGGCGAGGGGTTTTGGGCGCACTAACCAACAGCGCTGGATTGAGATCAACACCCGATTCACGCGCGAGGTAAGCAAAAAAAGTGCGCAGAGCAGAAAGCTTGCGTTGTTGAGACCGACCGGACAGGCCTTTGCGGTGTCCTTGGCTGATAAGGCCACGAATATCGGATGCTTTGAGATCTTGCGCCTGATCGATACCCCCCTCAGAGGCATAATTTAAGAGTGCTTTTAGGTCACGCTGGTAGGCTGCGAGGGTATGAACCGATAATCGGCGCTCATTTTTAAGATGAGATAAGAAGGCATTAACCTGCTCGGCCAATCCGGTCAACGGTTCAGGCCCCTTGCTTTGGATCGTTGGTAAAAAAACGATGCGCGATGAGTCCGGCTAAGAAGTCACCAATAAATTGAATGAAGAGCGTGTCCTGATCGCGATGAAAGCCGTTGCTGTCTTGGCTGCCAATGGCGAGTGCGCCAACCAAGTCTTCACTGATCAACGGAATAATGGCGCAGGATGAGATGTCATGATCAAGCCCTGGGAACAAACAGTTTGATTCTTCGGCCCGAACGACGCCAAGAATGGGTTTCTCCGGATTAAATAAGCCGCCAACGGCATCTTGAAAGCTTGCTTGGGACATGAAGCTGGTAGCGGTGCAGTCAGGGTCAGCCTGATCTCGGAAGATAAACAAATGGTAGTCTCGGGTGTCGAGCGTTGCTTTAAATATTTCGCTTAGTCGAGCCGTTGCGGCCTGAATCGACTGCGGTTTTTGCATCTGTTGAACCAGTTGATGACAAAGCTGGAAGAGCGTTTGGTTTTGGGTCGACACGTCTATAAATTCACGGATCTGCTGTTCCGCTAGCGCTAATTTTTCGGAGACCAGTTGCAGCTTGTGTCCTGCAAGCGAGACTGCGCCGTTTGTTTCGGGGCTCGCTTCAAGCACAAGGCGCTCTAAATCGTCGGGATGGTCTTTTAAATAGCTTTGAATTTGGGTGTAGGTAACCTGTTCACTCATGAGGGCTCCTTAAGACCGGTTACTGATTTTGACTTTACCATCGAAGACGCGCACTGCAGGGCCTGAGAGCCACAGGTCATGTCCTGGCCCTGGCCATGTCACGGTCACTGTCCCGCCCAGCATTTCGACGGAAACCGTATCGGACAAAAGGGTCATAGCTCTGCCAACGGCGACTGCTGCGCAGGCGCCAGAACCACAAGCCAGGGTTTCGCCAGCGCCGCGCTCTGAGACGCGAAGGGTGATGGCGGTCTCTGAATTCAAGGCCATGAAGCCGACATTTACGCCGGCTTCGAAGCGTGTTTGCGCGCGAAATTCATTGGCAAGACTGGCAATATCCAGATCCTGCGTGGACGCAACCAACAGCACAGCATGCGGGTTGCCAAGATTTGCAACACCAAAGGCGCGTTGCGATCCGTCTCGAAATGACGCGCTGTAGGGCGGCTGCTCGCCTGATTGGGGTTGAAAGGGGATGGCCTGTGGATCGAGTTGAGGCTTTCCCATATTCACTCGAACGGTTTCACTGGAAACGCGTTGGGTCATGAGTTGCCCTGTGCTCGTTTGTAATACCAGCTCTGACTTAGGCGATAACTGCTTATCAAAAATGAACTTCGCAACGCAGCGCGCGCCGTTTCCGCATTGGCCTGATTCTGAGCCGTCGGCGTTATAGATACGATAGAAAAAATCTGCGGTGCGATTGGTTGGGGGCTCGATTGTCAGCAATTGATCAAACCCAACGCCGGTATGCCGATGGGCGAGGTCTCGCACGCAGGCGGGGCTCAAGGCCCCGGCTTGGGTCACCAAATCGATGATGACAAAGTCATTACCCGTGCCGTGCATTTTCGAGAAGTTGACGATCATACCCAGGCCTTAGCGAGCGCTGATGGTTGCAGGTGGCGCCCGCGTCACCGTGTCGAGATTGGTCTCTGCTGCGAGGAGATCCTCGATGGTTTCGCGTCGGCGAATCAATTGAGCCGCTGCGCCGTCGACCAAAACCTCAGCAGCCCGGCCGCGGGTATTATAATTGGAGCTCATCGACATACCGTAGGCGCCGGACGATGCGAGCGCAACGAGCGCGCCGCTTTCTAAATTGATTAAGCAGTCCTTTGCGAGGAAATCGCCGGATTCACAGATTGGTCCGACGATTTCAAACCGCTCTGAAGGGTTGGTTTGTGCAATGACCGGCAGCACGGCCTGCACCGCGTCATAAAGCGCTGGCCGAATCAAATCATTCATTGCTGCGTCGACGACTGCGAAGGCCCGAGACTCGTTATGCTTGGTGTAGAGCACTTGGGTGAGCAGGATGCCAGCATTCGCGACGATGTACCGCCCTGGCTCTAAAATAATCTCGAGTTTGCGGTCTGCCATCTTTTGCTGCAGGGCGTCCGAGAGCGCGTCGATCGGGAAGTCAGGTTCTTGCTCATAACGAACCCCCATGCCGCCCCCGATATCAAAATGCTCAAGAATAATCCCTTGGTTGCTAAGCTGGTCAATAAGGCTAAACATTTTGTCGAGGGCATCGAGATAGGGCGCAAGCTGGGTGATTTGCGAGCCGATATGAATGTCGATACCTTTGACTGTGATCCCCGTCAAGCTTTGCGCCTTGGTGTATAGCCGTAAAGCTTGGTTCATTGGCACCCCAAACTTGGATTCTTTTAGCCCTGTTGAAATGTAGGGATGGGTTTTGGGGTCGACGTCTGGATTGACTCGCAGCGAAATTGGCGCCTTGGTATCAAGCCGTTCTGCAATCGCCGCAATGTGGAGGAGTTCTGCCTCTGACTCAACATTAAAGCATTTTATTTTGGCCGCTAGAGCCGCTTCGATTTCGTCTGTTTGTTTCCCAACGCCAGAAAATACGATTTTGCTAGGGTCCGCACCCACTCTCAAAACGCGGATCAACTCGCCGCCTGAAACGATATCAAAGCCGGCACCCAAATCGCATAGCTGCTTTAAAACGGCCAAATTGGAATTCGCTTTAACCGCGTAACAAATCAGGGGGTTCTGGCATTCAAAGGCGGCTTTGATCGTTTGATATGCGGCCGTCATGGCGCTCGCTGAGTAAACGAAACAGGGGGTGCCATACGTTTTCGCCAGGCTGTCGAGGGGGTAATCCTCACAGTGCAGGCGATCTTCTTGATAGTTAAATCCGTTCATAGCCGCGCCTCGGCTGCCTTCGGCTCGGCCACGGTTTCTTTGGGATAAAGAGGACCCTTCTGACCGCAGCTCGTCAGGATGAGGCAAAGAAAAATGACAATTGTTCGCATAGCGCACGATAAAGGCGGAAACGTTGAGTATACTGCGTTCGGTGGTTGATAGGGAGAACCGATTTGTCTCAAGGCTCTATAGAACAGCAGTATCATCAGCAGTTGGATGCGCTGATGATGATAATTGAAGATTGTATTGATGAATTACCGCAAGACGTGGACGTTGATGGGGCCAATGGTCAGCTGACCCTAACCTTTCCCGATGGCTCTCAGATTGTGATCAGTCGCCAGCCGGTTCAACAAGAAATCTGGGTCGCTGCTAAATCGGGCGGCTTTCATCTTCGTGAGGCACAAAACCATTGGTTTTGCGCTGTGACGCAAGAACGCTTATCTGAATTGCTCAATCGTGTGGTGAGCGAACAATCTGGGACGCCAGTCGACGTCTTTACCCTAATTGATGCTTAGCTCGGGTGATGGCTGCCCGAACGGTGTCGGGCGCGGTCCCGCCAAGGTGTGATCTGGCGGCAACCGAGCCTTCCAGGGTGAGTACTGCATAAACATCTTCGGTGATTTGATCGCTTTCCGTTTTGAAATCAGCAAGCGTTAATTCTGCCAAATCGACGCCCCGCTCAACCGCAAGCCCCACCAACCGCCCAACAATGTGATGGGCATCCCGGAAGGCCAGACCCTTGCGTACTAGGTAATCAGCAAGATCCGTCGCCGTAGCAAAGCCGCGTTCTGCTGCGGCGCGCATATTCTCGGGCTGGGCTTTGATATTGGGGATCATATCGCCAAAAGCGCGCAAGCAATCTTTGAGCGTTCGAACGGTATCGATGAGCGGTTCTTTGTCTTCCTGATTGTCCTTGTTGTAGGCCAGCGGTTGACCTTTCATAAGCGTGAGCAGCGCCATCAGGCTGCCAAAGACCCGACCGGCTTTGCCTCGGACGAGTTCGGGGACATCAGGATTCTTTTTCTGTGGCATGATCGAGGACCCGGTGCAAAACCGGTCCGGGAGCTCGATGAACGCAAATTGCGGCGAGGCCCATAAAATCATCTCCTCCGACCACCGCGACAGGTGCATCATCAAAAGACTGGCCGCGCTCGTGAATTCAATCGCAAAATCTCGATCACTGACCGCATCAAGAGAATTGTCTGCAATCGCGTCAAAACCGAGCAAATTTGCGACCATTGCGCGATCAATTGGAAAGCTTGTACCGGCCAAGGCCGCAGCACCGAGGGGCAAGATATTGACCCTGCGCCGACAGTCGTGGAGGCGGTCGGCGTCGCGGCGAAGCATTTCGTACCAGGCCATGAGGTGGTGTCCGAAAACCACGGGCTGGGCAACTTGCAGATGGGTAAATCCGGGCATGATGGTCTCACAATGGTCTTCGGCGAGGCTTAGCAGACCACGTTGTAAATGTTGGATCTGCTCGAGGATCAGATCGATATTGTGCCGGAGATACATTCTGACGTCAGTTGCCACTTGATCGTTTCGGCTTCGGCCGGTATGCAGTGCTTTGCCTTGCTCGCCAATTTTGTTGGTGAGCGCGGCTTCGATGTTCATATGAACATCCTCAAGCTGAACCGACCACGTGAAGACACCGGCTTCGATGTCGGCTCTGATTTCGTTCAAGCCTCTAATAATGGCCTCGGCGGCCTCATCGTCGATAATGCCGCAGCGACCCAGCATTGTGGCATGGGCCACCGACCCCTCAATGTCGAACAGTGCTAGTTCGAAATCAAAGGTGACGGATGCGGTAAAGGCTTCAACAAAGGCATCGGTTGCCTCCGAAAAACGACCGTCCCATAGCTTTTCATTGCCTTGGCTCACTGGGGTTTCCTGATGCTCAAAGATGGGAGTATACCAGCTGGTGAATCAGAGTTGGCGTGATCTGCCGACAACAAGCGATGGGGGCGGGCGATGGGATTTAAACGGTCAAAACGCAAAGAAGTCTCAGACACGGCCGGCCGCGCGGTTTTCCGAAAATCAAGGTTTACTCGTCAACGCGTCCAAGTTAGTGTTGCGCTTTTAAATGTTGAGGGGCCTTCTTGAGAATCATTCGCCTTGCCACGCGCAAAAGCCCCTTGGCCCTTTGGCAGGCTAATGACGTCGCCGATCAGATCAGAGCAAGTTTCCCCGAGATACAGGTCGAGATCGTCGGTTTATCGACCGAAGGGGATCGCAATCGCGTTGCCGCACTGTCGGACATTGGCGGCAAAGGCGTTTTCGTTAAAGAACTCGAAGGTGCATTGCAGACGGGGGATGCTGATTTCGCGGTGCATTCAACCAAGGATGTACCGGCTGAATTGCCAAATGGTCTAGCGTTGGTTGCGCTGTGCCAGCGGGCTGACCCGCGCGATGCGTTGGTTGCCAACGATTATAGTGGCTTGGCCGAACTGCCGCCTGGCGCAAAAATCGGCTCGTCGAGCTTGCGGCGATGCTTGCAATTGGCCAAGGCCTACCCCCAGCTTGTTTTTGAAAACCTGCGAGGGAACGTTGAAACGCGTCTTAAACGCTTAGATGACGGTGATTTTCAGGGCATTATTTTGGCCTCGGCCGGCCTTGCCCGTTTGGGCTTGGGTCACCGCATCACCGAAAATATCCCAACCGATATTTGTCTTCCCAGCGCCGGACAAGGCGCTGTCGGGCTTGAAGCGCGTGCCGATCGAGATGATCTAATCGATATCATTAGGGTTTTGAACCATGCGCCAACCTTTGCCACGGTCAGTTGTGAACGCCAAATCTCACGCAGGCTTGGGGCGACTTGCAATTTACCGGTTGCTGCCTTCGCGCGGCTCTTAGGTCATGGCACTGGGTCAATGGTGCAGCTAGACACCTTTGTGAGTGACCTGCGCGGTGAGCAAGTGCTTACAATGGTTGGGCGGGACTTGATCGAAAACGCCCAGGCGATGGCGGATCGGGTTGCCGATGAGCTGATTGACAAAGGGGCTTTAGCACTGGTTTCTGAGTCGCTTTAAATGATCGAAAAAATACTGCTTACCCGTCCAGCTGGATTCAACGATGAGATCGCCGCAGCATTGCAGGCGCGCAAGGTTCAGGTGGTGCAGGCGCCTTTGATTCAGGTTCAAGGAATTAATCTTAAGGCGGCCCAGTCCCCGCTTGACCCGTCCGGGGATGCTGAGCAGCACATTATTTTCACCAGCCAGAATGCGATCAACTATGCCGGAGATTTGATCCCGCAACTGGCTCGGATGAAAAAGGCGAAGGTCTTTGCCGTTGGACCGGCAACGAAAATGCGACTCAAAACGCTGGGGATCTCGGCCATCGCGCCAGATCAGCCTGGCTCTGAACCCTTACTGAGCTTGCCGATGTTCGCCGCGCCCTTTGCTAAAAGGGTGTTGATTGTGACCGGACGATTGGGCCGGGATTACCTTGAGACAACCTTAAAAGATCGCGGGGCAACGGTTGCACGCTTTGAGTGTTACCAGCGAATACCTCAGCGAATCGAGAACTTAGAGGCGCTGATTGCCGAGGGTTATAACGCGATTTTAGTAACCAGCACCGATATTTTACAGGCTTTGTCGAGCCATTTACCGAAGGCGAGTCGGCGGCGCGTGGTGTTGTGTGTCACTGCGAGCAGGATTGCCGATGACGCACGGCGCTTAGGATATACCCAGTTAATTCAGGCCCCGGATGCCAGTGTCTCTGGCATACTTGAAGGGCTAACCCATGGTTCATCACATCAAGGAGCCGAGTTCTCGTGAAGGCGCCCGTCCCAGAGTCAAACCAGGCATCATCAGAAACGTTAAATTCCGCTGAGGCGCCTACCCCGCCCCGAACGACGGGCGCGCTGGGCCTTGCATTTGTCCTATTGCTGCTATTAGCCGGGTTCGCGCTGAGCGCTTGGCAAATGTTGTTGCTACAGGATGAGCAAAAAACCCAAGCTCAACGACTGATCGCATTGACGGCCTTGCAGGCGGAAATGGATCAGTCGCGGCAAGTTTTGAATGATCTCGTACAAGAAAAAACGCTGCTTACGAAAGCACTGCAAGATGTGACAATACGCATCGATCGCCAAGCAGAAACCCTTGCTATGGTCCGTCAACAAACCACTGAGCAGGCGGCAGTCTGGCAGTTGGCCGAAGTGGCAACCCTTGTGCGAATGGCGGCGCTCGCGCTGAATGTCTTTGCGGATGTTCAGCAAGCGATGGGTTTCCTTCAGCAGGCAGATAAGGCCTTAATGGGTGCTGATGGGCGCGAGTCGGTTGCACTTCGCGCCGCCATTGCCGCTGATTTGGCGCAGCTGGCACAAGTGCCTTCGGTTGATCGAATTGGCCTTTATCTAACCCTTGGTCAATTGATGAGTGCCGTGGCAGATCTGCCGCTCCGGCGTGTCATGCTGGCGCCTAAGCAAAATCCGCCGCCGACACCATCGTCTGTAGCCGGCTTTTGGGGCTGGGCCTATCAAGTCTGGGATACGCTTTGGCTGCGGTTGGTTGGACTTGTCGACTTCCGGCGGGGTGAGTCTGCACCCAAGCCCATTCCAACAGCGCAAGCAGCACAAGACCTAAGGCAGAATCTATTGCTGAGCTTGAGCACGGCGCAAAGTGCCCTGCTTCGCTTGGAACAGCCTATTTTTGATGAAGAGCTTCGTAAGGTTGATGCGTGGGTCGTCGATTATTTTGATCCGACGGCTGCTGCGCATCAGGCCTTTTTGACTGCCTTGGGGCAACTTAGGGCGGCGATCATTCAGCCGGCACTGCCATCGGTTGAAGGATCAATCGCCGCGGTAACACTGGCTCAAGCACCACCGGTTGCGGCCCCCTGATGCGTCGTTTCTGGCTCCTCATTACGGTTGTTCTGGCGCTTGCCATTGGCACGATCACCAGTCGCTCGCCAGGGTATGTCTTGATTGCCTATGAAGACATGATGTTACAAACCAGTTTGTGGGTTGCAGTGCTCGGTTTGCTTGTGCTTCTGCTGGCGCTGCGTTGGTTGTGGGCGTTCTTGCGGACTATTTTGGGCACCAAAGACAAGCTCGCTGCTTGGTCTGAGGGGCGCCGGTTGGCGAAAGCCTTGGCGTTCTTGGGTAAAGGCGTGACCCTTCGTGAATTGGGTGAGGTCAGACGTGGAAATCGATACCTTGTGCAAGCGCTCGATCTGCCCAGTACAAAACCCGTAGCGTTTGCGCTGCTGGCAACCGACGATGCTGGCGAGGCGCAGCCCATGGCCTTAGAGGCGCTCGCCCGAGGGAGCCAACCTCAGAAGGAACTGGCGGCGCTCAACCAAGCAGCGCTTGCTCTCAAAGCGGGGTTAACCGACCTTGCAGCAGAGCACCTAGCCGCGCTGCCGGATAACCCCAAGACGCTTGCCCTGAAGCGCCGAGTATGGCTTGCCGCTAAGAACTGGGCGCTGCTTGCGAAATACAAACCGGCGGTTGCAAAATTTGATGAGACGCTAACCCTCGCCGAGCATGAACAGTTAGTCGCTGCACGCCGAACCTTAACGAGCGATGCCGAGCGGCAAGCATGGCTTGATGCCCTGCCGAGTATTTCGCTACAGGATGACGGGTTACTCGCAGCCGCGTTTGATGATTTTGATCAACCCAAGCTTGCCGAAAAGCATTGCCGTACCTTGATTGAGCAGTCCCCTACTTTGGCGTTGTATCTGGTTTATGCCGAACTCAGCGCAGAAACGCTATCGGAAAGATCGCGGCAGATTTCACGCTGGCAGCAGCCGGCACCGAACGCAAATATTTTGGCAGCGATGGGTGCACTCGCGGCGACAGCCGGTGAGCACGCGGAAGCTGTGGCGCATTATTCCGCAAGCCTTGCTTTGAAATCGTCAGGCTTAATCCGGGTTAGGTTGGCGCGATCGTTTCTTGCGCTGGGCGAGGCAGACAAGGCCTTGATTCACCTAAGGGCACTCTAGGCCGATCGCGGGGCGTAATCGAACACGTCCGAGCGCATGTTCTTGGGATCAAAGCCCTCGGCTGTGAAGAGGTCTAACGTGCCGTAAACCATGCTCGGGCTGCCTGAAACGAAAATTAAGTGGTCGTTGAGGTTTTTAATATCTTGTTGAACCGCTTTGCCAACGAGACCCGCGCGTCCTGTCCAAGCGTTATGATCGCCGCTGACCACGGGCGTGTAGGTGACCTTGGCGTGGGCTGCCGCGGCCTTAAAATAATCGTCTAGATAAAGATCGGCTGGTGTAACAACGCCCCAATAAATATGCACCATTTGTGCGCTAGATTGTGCTGTTAACCAATCAAACATGCTTTTGATTTGGGTGATTCCGGTTGCGGCAGCGATAAGAACCACAGGTTGCGCCGGCACTTGGCTTAAAAAGCACTGCCCAAGCGGGTAGTCGATGGTGACCGAGTTTGGGTGATCATCGAGATATTGTTCAATGAGGGCGGAGTCGGCAGAGTCTTCGGTTGCTTTGATATGCAATTCAAGGTGGTCGGCACCTGGCGCATTGGCTATCGAAAAGGGGAAAGCGCGGTCGCCAACGGTTAACGAAAGGTATTGACCAGCGTAAAAGCGCGCCGCGCTGGGCAGGCTTAAAACCAATCGCCGGACGTCATGTTGCAGCGCCTCATTGATCGAAACTTGGCAAGTAAGCGTCACGCTTAATTGCGTTTCATAGAAGCGAAAAATTCCTCGTTGGTTTTGGATTTTTTCATCTTGCCCAACAGAAATTCAATGGCGGCCAAATCGTCCATCTCATGCAGAATTTTTCTGAGGATCCAAACTTTCTGGAGTTCTTCTTCAGACATCAAAAGATCTTCCCGACGCGTGCCAGAGCGACGAATATTGATTGCGGGGTACACGCGTTTTTCGGCAATCTTGCGCTCCAGATGAAGCTCCATGTTGCCGGTGCCTTTAAATTCCTCGTAGATCACCTCGTCCATTTTTGAGCCGGTATCGACCAGGCAGGTTGCGATGATCGTCAGGCTTCCGCCCTCTTCAATATTTCTGGCTGCGCCAAAGAAGCGCTTGGGACGCTCCAGCGCATGCGCGTCAACGCCGCCAGTCAGAACCTTCCCAGAAGCAGGAATGACGGTGTTGTAAGCGCGTGCTAAACGCGTAATCGAGTCCAGCAGGATTACGACGTCGGTTTTATGTTCAACCAGACGTTTGGCTTTTTCGATCACCATCTCGCTGACCTGAACATGGCGTGAGGGCGGTTCATCAAAGGTACTTGCCACGACCTCGCCGCGTACCGAGCGCTGCATTTCGGTTACTTCTTCAGGACGTTCATCGATCAGTAATACAATCAAATGACACTCAGGGTTGTTGCGCATAATCGCCTGCGCGATATTTTGAAGAATCAGGGTCTTGCCGGCTTTTGGTGGTGAGACGATGAGGCCACGCTGGCCCTTTCCGATGGGTGAGGTCAGGTCAATGATTCTAGAGGTTAAGTCTTCGGTGCTGCCATTGCCGCCTTGTAGGGAGAGCGTTTTGTCGGGAAAGAGCGGCGTTAAGTTTTCAAAGAGGATTTTATTTTTCGATTCACTGGGATCTGTGAAATTGATTTGATCGACTTTCAGCAGCGCAAAATAGCGCTCGCTGTCTTTGGGTGGTCGAATTTTGCCAGAAACGGTGTCGCCAGTTCGAAGGTTAAACCGCCTTATCTGGCTGGGGGAGACGTAAATATCGTCGGGCCCAGCAAGGTAGGAACTGTCGGGTGAGCGAAGAAAACCAAAACCATCTTGCAGGATTTCAAGGGTACCATCACCATAGATGTCTTCGCCGCTTTTTGCATGTTTACGCAGGACATTGGCGATAATTTCTTGCTTTCGCGATCGGCCGAGATTATCCATGCCCATTTCTAGGGCTATTTCAAGAAGCTCAGGAATAGGCTTCGCTTTGAGATCAGTCAGATTCATTCAAATTCACTTTCTGTTGGAGAGGGTTGAGGCTTAGGTGAAGGACCAAAGGCCCTTTTGGGTTTAAAAATTCGAGGGGGTTTTGCCAGCAAGTGCGTGTAAGGGTGCAAGCGTGCATTGCTGAAACAGGAAAATGAAGGGTTCGGCGCCCTTTGTCAACTATTATTTTTGATTTGGATTAGGCTGAGCGTGACCTCCGAGCCACGCTCAAGGCAAAAATTTAGATGTTGCTGTCTAAGAATGCGGTCAGTTGAGACTTTGACAGGGCCCCAACCTTGGTCGCTTCAACATTGCCGTTCTTAAACAGCATGAGCGTAGGAATGCCTCGAATGCCATACTTTGGGGGCGTCTCGCCATTGGCATCAATGTCTAACTTGCAGACTTTCATCTTGCCATCATACTCGGCCGCAATTTCTTCCAGTACCGGCGCAATGACCTTGCAGGGACCACACCACTCAGCCCAATAATCAACCAAGACCGGTAGGTCAGAGCCTAGGACATCTGATTCGAATGAGGCGTCGGTTACGTGTGCAATATCTGCCATGCGATGGCTCCCTAGTAGTCAAAAAATTAAAGAGTTAAAAGTGCGTTAAAAAATCAGAGTCTATCGTAAGGGCTCAGCCGTTTTTTGACAATCAATTGTCTGCGCTTTTTTGGTTATTAAGTGTCAGAGCCGCGGGTGGCAATCAATCGTCAGGATTTTTTATCGCGCTCAAAATTCAAGACGCCCGGATTAGGTCATCGTTTTTGGTGCGCCGGGACTGCTTGGCCTCGAGTTGAGTCGCCCAATGCTAACCCAGCCTAAGTTGTGGCTTAAGACCCCTAACTTTTGCCGAGCGTCGCGGCTGCAGTCTTTGCAAAATAGGTCAGGATGCCATCCGCGCCAGCCCGTTTCATGCAGGTCAGCGATTCAAGAATGACCGAATCACTCAACCAACCGTTTTCAATCGCCGCCATATGCATCGCGTATTCGCCGCTGACCTGATACACCATGGTGGGAACGCCGAAGGCTTGTTTCACGCTCTGCAGGACATCAAGGTAGGGCATTCCAGGTTTCACCATGACCATGTCTGCGCCTTCACTCAGATCGAGTTCAACCTCGGTTAAGGCCTCCAAGCGATTGCTGGGGTCCATTTGATACGTATTTTTATTGCTCTTGCCAAAATTGGCAGCCGACCCGACAGCTTCTCGAAAAGGACCATAATAGTTTGATGCGTACTTTGCTGAATAGGCCATGATCTTAGTGTTGGTGTAGCCGTTGGCCTCAAGGGCTTGTCGAATCAAACCTATACGGCCATCCATCATGTCCGACGGTGCAATCACATCAACGCCGGCTTCAGCCTGAGAGAGCGCTTGCTGAACTAAAACAGAAACGGTCTCATCATTCATCACATAGCCTGAATCATCGATTAGCCCATCTTGGCCATGGCTGGTATAGGGGTCCAAGGCAACATCCGCCATAATACCGATGTCAATCTCTGCTTCTTTGAGTGCCCGAATGGCCGTCTGAACAAGGCCATCGCTGCGATAGCTTTCCTCTGCGGTAAGGGATTTGCGGGCCTCTGGGACAACGGGAAAAAGGGCGATGAGCGGGATTCCGAGCTCCGCGGCTTGCCAGGCATCCTCTAAAAATAAATCGATCGTTTTCCGCGTTACGCCGGGCATACTTTGGATGCTTTGTGTTTGATTGGTGCCCTCGATGACGAAGGTTGGATAAATTAAATCTGAAGGGCGCAGGCTTGTTTCTCTGACCAAGCGACGACTGAAATCATCGCTGCGTAAACGCCTGGGCCGGGTCATTGGAAAGTGTCTGGTCATGATGGATCTCCTTCGCCAAAAGTATAGAACAGTCTGCGCGTTGGCATGAAGGGCTTTGCTGTTTTTGTCGTGAGATCGCGCAGCTAGCTTAAACCCTCTCGCTCTGATTCAAGGCGCAACCATTCCTCCTCAAAGTCGTCAATTTGGCTCTGAAGCGATGCTCTGTCGCGCAACAGACCCTGCAGCGTTGGGCTGTCTGGGTCGCTGTAGTGCTGTGGGTCTGACAAGGCTTGCTCGGTCTCGGTCATTTTTTCAGTCAAGCGGGCCAATCGAGTCTCGATCGTTTTGATGCGGGTGGCGATTTGTCGATGTCGTTTGTGGTCTACTTTTGGTGTGTCGGTAACCCGTGAGCCGCGATCTGCAACTGTCGAGCCGAGGCTTGCCTTAGCGGTCATCGCGGTTGGATGGGTTGTCGTCATCGGCTTTGTCTCTAATCCGAGTCGATAGTCCGACAGCGTGCCCTCAAAGGGTTGGATGGCGCCATCACGAATCAGCAAGAAGCTGTCAACGGTGCTGCTCAAAAGATATCGATCGTGGGAAATAACCAAAATGGCACCTTCAAAGGTATTCATGGCGGTGGCCAGTGCTTGTCGCATTTGCATGTCAAGGTGATTGGTTGGCTCATCCAGTAAAAGTAGGTTGGGCTGTTGAAAGGAAACAATCGCCAGTGCAAGCCGCGCTTTTTCGCCGCCTGAGAAGTTTGCGGCTTTGGTTTCGACCTGTTCACCTTGAAAATTGAAGCCCCCTAAAAAGGTTCTGAGTTTCAGTTCATTGGCCTTTGGTTCGAGTTGTTGAAGGTGTTCCAAAGGGCATCTTTTAAGATCTAAATCATCGACTTGATGTTGTGAGAAATAACCTGTTTTAAGGTGTAGTCCTTCCAACCGCTCGCCATCAATGAGTGGCAAGGTACCCTCAAGCGATTTCACGAGAGTGGATTTGCCGGCGCCGTTAACGCCTAACAGACCAAATCGATCCCCCGGGGAAAAGCTTAAGGTGATGTTGCTTAGGATCGGATCCGTATAACCAAGGTCGGCGTTACGAAGTTGCAGCAGCGGGTCTGATTGCTTGCTGGCTTGTCGAATACTAAAGCGAAAAGGCGATGCTTCGTGAACAGCCTCGACCCGGGTTAGACGCTCCAAAGCTTTGATTCGACTTTGCGCTTGGCGCGCCTTACTTTCTTTGTATCGGAATCGCCGGATAAAGTCTTCCATGTGATGAATGGTTTTTTGTTGCTTCTCAAATTGCCTGGCTTGATCGATCAGTTGCTCTGCTCGCAGGGTTTCAAAGGCTGAGTAGTTGCCGGAATACAGCGTGACTTTTTGATTTGCCATATAAGCAATATTTAAGACGCAATCATCTAGGAACTCTCGGTCGTGGGAGATCAATATGAGGGTCCCTTCATAGGCCTGAATCCAAGACGCAAGCCAGAAAATTGCGTCCAAATCTAAATGGTTCGTTGGTTCATCTAAGAGCAATAAATCAGAGGGCTTCATGAGGGTTCTGGCCAAATTCAGGCGCACGCGCCAGCCACCAGAAAAACTTTTTAGCGGCTGTTTAAAGGTCGCTTCACTAAAACCAAGACCGACCAAAAGCTGCTCGGCACGGGCTTCAGCACTAAAGCCATCGAGATCTTTAATTTCTTCAAAGAGTTGTGCAACTTTGTCGAACTGGGCGCTTTGTTCGGCCTGCGCAAGTCGTGCTTTTACAGCAACCAGGTCGGAATCACCTGAAACCACATACGCCAAGGCGGTAACATCCGCCCCTGGAATTTCCTGCGCCATGTGCGCAATGCGGATGTCTGCAGACAAATCAAGGTGACCGACATCAGGCTCGAGTTCGCCCAGAATCAACTTAAACAGGCTGGTTTTGCCAATGCCGTTGGCCCCCACCAAGCCTACTTTCTGGCCCTGATAGATGGTCAATGCGAGTTGTTCAATGAGTAGCTCGCCATTTCGACGAAGACTCATATTCTGAAAAGAGAGCATTAGCGAGCGACTCAAATTCTTAGTGTAACACCCGCGCGAATAGCCTCGCTTAAAACCCGCATATTTTCATCAGGGCGCTGTTCTTGGGGCACGATAAAGCCAAAGACTGGCGAGGATCAAAGGCACGCAAGCGACCACGACCCATGCCGGGATCGATAGTCCAAATAAGGACCAGGCGACTTCAGCACAGCTCCCATCCCCATTGAGAACAATGGCTAGGACATCGGTAAGTGGTAGAACATCGATCAAATACTCAAGGCTGGGCCCGCACGCGGGAACTTGATCTGCCGGTAAGCTTTGAAGCCACAGCTGTCTAAGGGCGAGACTGGTGCTGGCGAGAAAAGACGCAACAATAAGACTTGCGTAGACCCGCATGCCGAGCTGTTCTGGATAATGCAGCGCCGCCAACGCAGCAAGGCAGCCAGCTGAGACAATACCGACTCGTTGGAAAATGCACAACGGACAGGGCTCTAAGTACAACAAGTGCTCCATCATGAGCGCAATCAAAATCAGCAGCAAACTGCTAGCACTTAGCGCGATGAGTAAAAGTCTTTGGGTCAAGATCGGCATGTCGGGTGATTCCTTCATCCTCTGTGTGGTGCCTCGTTGGCCACTGGGCCTGTTGCGCGGTCATCATTTGTTATCCAATTGTCCACAAACCCTCGCAGGCAAGCAAAGAATTTTGGGAAGCTTGCTTGGATAAATGGTAGGGCTGCGTTGATCTCGGGGATCGTTTCTGAGTTGAAAAATCGTTCGCCGCCACGAAGCCTACGACCGATGTGAGTCAGACTGCGAGCGATAAAGTCCTCGTCTTGTGTCCGAAACAGGCTTTTAAAGTCGCGCATACGCTGGCAGGTTAAAAGGGCCTGCTCAGGAAAGAAATCGAGGTGTTTGGGTTTTAAAAGGCGCTCAAAGGCTGATTGGTCAAATTGCTGCAGACTTTGAGGATGGTAGCGTGTGAAGGATTTCGCCAAGAAGTGATCAAACGCAATATCGGTGACAATCCCTGATACGCGTCTTAAATTGTTTGGCAGCGCTAAACGACACGCGGTAACGCTTGGATGTTGATCGGTATAGGCGTCAATGGCGCGGTGCAGTCTGATTCCTTGCTCGATGGCCAGGGGCCGAACGCCGATCTGTAGGCCTTTAACAAAGTCCCCCAGAAACCCGCCGAGAAGCAGCTGGTCGTTGTTGCCGGATAACAATAGATGCGCTAAATGGTTCACAAGGCTTATTCATAGGCCTTGTGATAGTTCGCCAGAAATTCGGAAAAATCTTCATCCCGATTGGCTGGTATCTGGTCAAAATCCCGTCTTGATTGCGCCGCGAGTTGATCCAGTGCTTGACTGACTGCTGGCGTAATGGGTTGGGTCATAAAGTCTTGATGGTGACGTCGACTTAATTGCAGGTGATGATCGATGAGACTGACTGATTGGCTCATCAGGTCTTTTAAAATTTGTCCACTCGGGGTCAGATCTGGATCGTCTATTCGTCCTATGAGCGCGTCAAGACTGGCTTTATACCGCGTTGTCTGATGCAGCGGGTCGAGGATCTCGGCAAGTTCATAAAGCGTTTGAAACAGCTTTCGAGCCCAAGCTTGAAGGCGAATCGGCTGCGCCGTGTTCTCTAAGATCAGCCCAGGCTTACGTCCTGACTCGGTTACCTGGGTAAAGTTTTGTATAGCCTCATGGCAGAGGCGCTCATCGTGTTCTGGGCTTGGCGAAAGCATGCAGTGCAAAAGCAACAAATCCATAAAATTCAGCTGATCTGCGCTCACCCCTAGGGGTAAGTAGGGATTAATGTCGAGCATACGAACTTCAATATAACCCACCCCATTCTCATCGAGGTGCTTTAAAAAATTCTGACCTGGCGGTGGGTTTGATTTGGCCCGGACAGAGGAATAAAACTCCGCTTCAGACTGCAGGATGTTGGTATTAACCTGTGCAAATTGAATGGTTTTGTGTTGCTCCAGCGCCTGATAGGGCAAAAATTGGGTCGTGATGCCATGGCGCAGGGTTGCGGTGTAGTTCTCCAAACTGTTGTAGCACACGTTTAAAAGTTCGGCTTGGGTTGCGCTTTGGTAGCCCAAGCCGCCTGAACGCAAACTGGTGGCATAAGGTTTGTAAAAAGTCTGATCACCCAATGGCAACAGGTCGTGTTGCTGGTTTCTTACAAAACTTTGATCAACGGCTGGGGACGCGCCGAACAGATAGGCCGGCAGCCAAGCTAGGCTTCGAAAGTTACGCATTAATCCAAAGTACTTCTCTGAGCGATACGCCTGCTCATCGGCTGCGTGCAGCGGCTGTGAAGTCGCTATATGATGCAATGCGTCAAAAAAAGCGGGTTTAAAAGAGAAGTTGTAATGCACGGCACAAATGGTTTGCATCGTTCGGTTGTATCGAATGCCAAGCCCGTGTCGGTAGGTCGTTTTAAGTCGACCCAGGTTAGAGTCGCCGTAATAGGCGAGTGGGATTAAGTGTTCTTCGGGCAAGCGGCAAGGCATGCTCCCGGGCCAGAGCCGCTCATCGTTTAGGTGTTGTGCCGTCCACTGATGAATCTGCGCAAGGTCTGCTAAAACCGTCTCGGTTGAAGCGTGCACGGGGGTAATTAATTCCAGCTGAGATTCCGAAAAATCGGTTGTGATTGACGGGTGCGTGAGCTTAGCACCGAGCGCGTTTGGGTGTTGGGTTAAGGCCAATGCCCCCTGTTGGGTCGTCCTGAGCAGTTCTCGCTCAATGCCTCTTTGAAACGTGAGCATTTCTTGCGCATTGCTTGCCGTTACAAGTTGTTTTAGCAAATCAGCCGCCATGACAACGATTCCTTAAGATGGCCTATCTGATGATGCATTGGGATAATTCATCGTTGTCAGGATTAGGCGCTTGAACCAGGTAGGCCTGAGTCAGCGCCGAGCATATCATCGACCTTGTGCAAAAATAAACGCGCTTGTTGTTCAGGTGTTGGTCTAGGAATCTGGCCGTGAGACCAATCGGTGGATCTGGCGCCGATCTCTTTTGGTCGGGCGCTCGCCTCTTGGCATGGGACCTAGGCTGGCGCGTTTGAGTCGGGCCGTTTCTCTGTTTTGTAAGCTGGCTTCGGTCTCCTCAAACAGCAGCGCGGCCTCGGCAGCGCCCCGACGAATGTCAGACAGGCCCGTGACGATTACGGCGCGATCATCCCATCCAGCCTTGAATTCAACGAGGTCATTGATCTTGATTTCTTTCGCCGGTTTCGTACGCGCGCCGTTCACTTTTACTTTGCCGCCGTCGACGGCTTCTTTGGCTTGGGCTCGGGTTTTATAAAACCGGGCGGCCCAAAGCCATTTATCGGTTCGAATCATTTGGCGTTATTCCTTGATGAGTTCGTTCAAGTAGCGCACGTTGTCATACCCTGGTAATCGTGTCGGCGGTAGATTCGAGTTGGGCTGGCTGACTGCGATCAGCCCAGCGATCCCATAGGCCTTTGCCGCATTCAGAACCTGCGCATTATCATCGATTAAGGCGGTGCGCGCCGGCTTGATCCCGGTTTGCGCCGCGAACCGCTGCCAGAAACCCTGCGCCTCCTTCGGAAAGCCGAAACGATGACTGCTGATGATATGTGAAAAGTAAGAGGTGAAATTAGGATGTTGTACTTGGATTGCGTCAAGTTTAAAGGCTAAGACTTTGGGGTGGGCGTTGGTCGTGAGAATCATGGGCACCTTGTGGTCGGTGACATAATCGAGTAGCGCAAGGGTTCCCGGTCGACATCGAATGAGGCCTTGGCCGCGGTCCTGTAACGACGCTAAGTCGAGTCCGAAGTGGCAAGCCCAGCGATCAAAGTCGTACCAGGCGAACTGACCGGCGACGGCTTGCAGGTCGCTTTGGACTTTCGTCCTGGCCTGGTGTAACGGCAGTCCAGTGCGCGTCGCATAGGCTTTTGCAACCCAATCATTCCAGAAGAGGTCATCAAAGTAACCATCCAGCAAAGTGCCGTCCATATCCAAAAGGATGCTTTCGAAGTTAAGCAGATTCATCTGAGCCTTGCGATGGGTTGGTCAAATTGATCCGAGGCAGTGTAACCTACTAATCGTTTTGGATCAGGAGTCATCATGCGCGAAGCCCTTATAGAGATTGCCCGAAAAGCGGGAACGGAAATTCTCAGCATCTATGATACAGCCGATTTTGGCGTTGAAATAAAGCAGGATGCGTCACCTTTAACGCTGGCAGACCTGGCAGCGCATCGCCTCATTGTTGCCGAACTCGAGCGTCAATTCCCAGATATTCCAGTTTTGTCCGAAGAAAGCATTGCGATCGATTTTAAAACACGGTCCAGCTGGGACCGGTATTTTTTGGTCGACCCGTTAGATGGCACGAAAGAATTCATTGAGCGAAATGGCGAGTTTACGGTCAACATTGCTTTGATTTCGAGGCATGAACCCATCTTTGGGATCGTTCATGTTCCGGTCACATCAACAACCTATGTGGGTGATGTGCTGGCCGGCACGGCCTGGAAAATCGTCGGGGACAGCGAACAAGTGATCCAGACTCGGGCTGTCTCATCGGCTGCTTTAACCGTGGTTGCGAGCCGTCGACATGGCTCGGACGCGCTTAAGACGGTGCTGCAAGCATTAGAGGGTGCCTTCGAGGGGGTGTCGCTCACCAGTATGGGCAGTTCCCTGAAGCTGTGTTTGGTGGCAGAGGGTGAGGCCGATTTTTATCCGCGGCTCGCGCCAACATCAGAATGGGACACCGCAGCGGCGCACGCGGTGGTAACCGCAGCCGGAGGCGATGTTTGTAACACCGACTTTCAACCGCTGCAGTACAACACCAAAGCAGGATTGCTCAACCCCAATTTTCTGGTAATCGGTGATAAGGCGTATGATTTTGAAGCGTTGTTGGCTGAGACGCTGAGCCAAGTGTCTAAGTCATAGATCTAAGTCATAGATCTTAGTCATAGGTCTGAGTCATAGGTCGTAGTAATGGTGCTCGAGTATGCATCGTCAGACCTCTGAGACCGGCGCGAGGCTTTAGTAAAAAATGCGCTTGATGAGCGGGAGTAGGATTTGGTCTCAGCTAGCGCAGCCAGAAGCGTATCCATCCTGCCGAGGAGAACACATTAAAGCGTCCAGCTGACGCTAGCGAGGATGAGGAATATACGGAT